>Ga0222696_1000004_pt1 | contig 259057 bp, 201 predicted proteins | sample AntAcemetage1400_FD_179817 | JGI IMG/M metagenome (GOLD analysis project Ga0222696, IMG submission 179817) | Saline water microbial communities from Ace Lake, Antarctica - #1400 | ecosystem: Environmental > Aquatic > Non-marine Saline and Alkaline > Saline | place: Antarctica: Ace Lake... | reverse complement strand
CGCGTCCTGACCATTCAAAGTTGTATGTCCCACCCACAACCTGTTCACAATCAAGTTCCGCAACAGTTTGTCCTTTGATGTTTGTAACGATGCATCGAAGCCCCTGCACGGATTTTCCTGTATGGAATGAAATTTTTACTGTTGTTTGAAATGGGTTGGGAGAAATTACAAAGGATTGAGGCGGGAATGGGGGTTCTTCATCAACACTTGTTATATACACGATATTTGACTGTACCTCATACTCGCCATCGCTGAAAAATGCCTGAGTGTGGGAAGTGATCAGGGATGCAGGAATGGTCAGCGAAAAAAGACTGCCTGTTTCATAAGAGTGATTCTGAGGAATTAACTCAAATTCGGAATCATAACCCTGGTCGATAATAAGATCATGCGTTAGTGGCAGGTTGTTGTCCGGATCGGCGTAGTTGATAAAAAATGTAATTGAGTCATTATCAGAACTAAATGTGAGATCCGAAAGTTGTGGGGTTGCATTTGTGCCAATAATTTTTTCTTCATGATTTGGATAAAACAGCACAGCCGGAGTTGAGTCATTTATCGTGAAAAGCGGATTCCAATTTATTGTAGCAGTAAGCGCGTCTAGTGCAAGACAGCCATAGCTGTTGGGCCAGGGACCGAATTGAGGATCGGAAGTGAGGTCATCGATATCGCACGCTAAATAAAGTTTGCCGTTTGAAACCTGCGATTGAATATCACCGATCCGCGCATATGAAGAGTCGGTAATATCACCTTTGTATAAGCCGGTCTGTACTCCGGGAAATCCGGTAAAAGATGGTATTGCTGCATAGACAAGCGCATATCCGATTGAGTCAACAGTTTCCGGATTGATAAGTCCAACGAGATACACGTACCAGGGCGGCAGAAAGGAGAAGGTTTCATAGAGTGGCCACTGGGTGTCATTATTATTAAGCGTGAAATAGAATTTATCATCAGAGTAGGAGCCCCAGAATTCTGTCAGGTCAAGAAAGGAGCTTCCGACATGGTCACCCGTTGCCTCCTGACATAATTTGATCATATAATTATCCGGTGTCGGGAAGAGTTCGAGCGAGTTCTCGGGCGTCATAGAAAGATACACATTCAAAAATAATGTATCCAGCCAGGCAGAAATATTTGATTGCAAACCGTAATGGAAGAAGCCCGAGCCCGGGAGTGTCAGCGTGTAAGAAAGCGTGTTCATATACCCGGGAAGAAAGAGGGGCTGCATGTCTTCATAGGACCAGTTCTGCTGGTTGTCCATCGAATAGAAGAGCAGAGTTGCGCAGGAATCGACTGAGATGGAGTCTATATCCACATTGACGACAACGTCATCATTCGGAGCCAGCGCAGAGGTACAGAAGTTTTCCCACAAACGGATATTCTGAGCGATGAGTAAAAGAGGGAAAGAGAAAAGCAATAATACAAAAATAATTTTTTTCATACGACACTTTATTTAAGTTTTATTAATTTATTTATGAAAGTGTCGCTCTTTGTGTCAAGCTTATAGAAATACACGCCGCTTTTGACGTCCTTTCCTCTTTCATCCTTACCATCCCAAACAGCTTTATGCGTTCCCAAACTGGGGTTTGGGAACGAGGTAATGGTTTTAATAAGCTGTCCTTTGATATTATATATTTTAATTTGAGGAAATTCGTGATAATCGGTGGTTGCATTATATGATATGGTGGTTGAGGTTGAGAAGGGATTGGGTTGGGCGGATATAGTATATTCTCCTTTTTTATAATTCTGGTCATCTGAGACAGGTGCATTTATGTGGTAAAATATCTTTAGATAAGGCTTTCTCTCTGGATAATCAATACCAATATCGCTAGCATAAAAACATAAAAAATCCCAATGATTATCATAGTCTGTATTTATAGGAAAGCGAACACGAAATTGGCATCTCTCATAATCTTCTTGTGCTAAAGTTTCTATATAGGGACCTACCCGCATTTTTTGAAATCCGATGTTAAAGTAAGAACATAACACACCAATATTGCTGACAATAGTTTGGGGATCACCAGGGTCGCCGGCTGTCCAATCTAAAGTATCTAAACTTGTGCCATAATCTATAAGATCCATAATACAATACAAGGTATCGCCACTTGGCACATCCCATATTGGGTAAGAATAATCACCAATATTACTTAGTCCATTATATAGATAAACACCAACTTCCGCTGAATCAATTTCAGTGTTATCATTAAACAATATTAATGGCAGGTCAAAAGATATGTACCCTCTGTCGTATGAATTATATTGAACCCAATCGCCAGTAATAAAACCTAATGATATTGTACTCATAGTATAAAAATCACCATTTTCACTATACATAATCTCACCATCCAGATAGTCTGTGCTATAGACAACCACTGAATCTTGTGCCTTTAGAGACACGCAAAAGAGAAGTATAAAAATACAGATAAAAACTACTTTTTTCATGATATCTTCTTTTTAATAATTTAATATATATTGAATTTTTTATTAGCTATTAACTTATTTCATCAGAATCATCTTCCCTGTAAGCAACTCATCGTCGGATGATAGTTGATAGAAATAGATTCCATTGGAAACGGATTTGCTATTATCGTCTTTGCCGTCCCACACCGCATTAAATCCTAAATCCGAAGCACTACACTCTAATTCTCTGACGAGCTGCCCTTTTACATTGTAAATTTTTATCCGCAATGGATTGTGTGAGTTCGATTTTCCTGTGAACGAGATGGTGGTCGAGGTCGAGAAGGGATTAGGATAATTGGAAAGAGATAAATCATGGTCTATAATTTCTTGATTATCTTCCACAGAAACTATACCACCTTCATTGAATTCTACTAAACCTTCATACTTTGTTCCTATCCACAAATTATCTGAATTATCAAAATATAAAGCGGTCGTACCATTATCAGGCAATAGAGAATTATCAGGATTGTATATAGTTATATCTTCTCCATCTATCTTAACTAACCCTCCTTCAAATGGTGTACATCCAGCAACCCATACACTCCCATCTGAAGAAAGTGCAATATCATGAATATGTTCTAATTCATAATATGACCCGTAGATATGCCAACTTGAACCATCAAATTTACCCAGACAATCATAGTAAGTTCCTACCCAGACATTATCTTCATTATCAACTAAAATGCAGGATACTTCATTACTTGGAATCCCAGAATTGCTTGTATTATAAACTATCCACTCATCTTCTTTATCAAATCTGGCAATACCATTATAACAAGTGCCAAGCCAGATATTCCCTTCACTATCAAAATCTAAAGAAGAAACATGATTGCCAGGGATTCCTGAATTATAAGTTTTATACACTTCACAAATCTGTGCTTGCTCATCAAACATTATTAACCCCCCACCATCTGCTCCGAGCCATTTTACATTATTAGTATCTATATTAATACTAAGAAAGTTATTATAAGGTAAGATAGAATTATAGTAGTTGTAATATGTCCATTCATTACCATCAAAACAGGCTATTCCTCCCTCGCTGTTATCTGCATCTGTCGTAGCAGCCCAGATATGATCATAAGAATCCGTATCAAATGACAGTATACGATTACTGGGCAAGTTGGAATTAGACATATTATATAAACTCCATTCTGAATTTTGATAATGTGCCACTCCCATAGGATGGGCAATGCTTCCAAGACCCATCCAGATTCCATTATCATTACAATGCACACAAGTTATCCAATGAGTGGGTAGTATAGAATTACTTACATTAAAACAGGTGAAATTATCATCATCAAATTTTACAAGTCCATAGCCCTGAATTCCCAGCCATTTGATACCATCAGAATCTACCAGAACATCAGTTACATTGTTACCAGGTATATCTGAATTCTCTGTATTCCATACAGTCCAGTTCTCTTCATCAAATTTTACTAACCCTGTATCTGCTGTTGCTATCCATTTGTTTCCTTCTGCATCTATTGCTATGTCATTTAACTCCTCACTTGGCAATCCAGAGTTCTCCATCGTGTAGCCTGTCCATTCTTCTGTTTCTATATCAAAATACCCAAAACCGCCATGATAACTTGCCCATTTTCGCACTGTAAACCATATATAATTATCTGTATCAATTTCTAAGGCAGTTACATCCCCACTTTCTATTCCCGAATCTAAAGTAGAAAATTCTTCCCATTCAAGATTATTATACCTTATTAATCTTGCATTTCCAGTAAACCATTTGGTTCCATCTGTAGTAATAATTAAAGATCTAACCCCTGCAAAATCAATTCCAATAGTATCTTCATCAAATAAAGTCCATTCATCTCCCTGAATTCTTATTATATAATCATTCATTCCTATCCAGATAGTAGTATCGTTTTCTGTTGCTATACAATAAATCTTCTCTCCTGGCAATGCGGAGTTACCTGAATTATAATAATACCAGTTCTCATAATCGTATTGTATTATATCCCTAAAACCTCTACTTGTGATACCTGCCCAGATATTACTGCTTTGCACTGCAACGGAATTAAGGTCATTGGTAGCAGGGAGCCCGGTTCCTCTATTAAAGAACATCATTTCCTCAGTAATTTTATTAAATCTTGTCAATCCGCCTGAGTGAGCTATCCATAGGAACTCCCCATCCTCTTTAATGTCATTTACATACAAACCGGAAGTATAGTTTATCCATTCGGGATTCTGGGAAAATAGGGGTAAGACAGACAGAAACAAGACTATTATGATTAGAATAAATTTTTTCATAATGTTTTCACTCTTTATGATCAGGAGAGGGAGAGCATTTGCCTCCCTCTCCAACATTTGTTATCTCAACATCAGACATTTTTGAGTCTTGCTGAACGTACCAGCTTCTATTTTATAGAAATATATTCCATTGGAAACTGGTTTGCCGTTATTGTCCTTGCCGTCCCAACTTATGGAGTAATTATTTGGAAATTGCTTTTCATCGACCAGTCTTCTCACTAGTTGACCTTTTATGTTGTATATAGAAATATCCACTTTAGTTTCAGAGGCAATGCTATAATTAATTTTAGTGCTGTGATTGAAAGGATTGGGAAAGTTTTGACTTAGATAATTGTGGAATTGAATTGGTGGTTCCGCTGGTGGCTGAGATTTAGTGAGAATACTTAGTAAGGATAAGCTCTTATTATAATGTTCGGCAGAATTTTTTGGTTTAAGTTTTGGAAATTTACCTTTTGCATCTCCCTTTCCTTGCCATGCATCAAGGTAAGCATTACCAATATCTATCACACAATAAACAGAATCTTCCAGAGAAGGATTATTCAAAAGAATATTTTCATAATCTGTTATTGACCCATCATAATCTTCGTATTCTACCTTGCATCTTATTGCTTGTTTTTCAGCACAATTACTAAGCCATTCTGTTTGAATAGTATCTGCAATATCAAGATAATATGATTCTAACGAAACGAAATTTCCTACCATCTCCTTTGTACAGAAGAAAATTCCTTTAATTGCAAGAGCAACCTCATCTGCTTCGGGATAAAGAGAGATTAATTCATGGTATGTTGCAATTGCCGAATTGAATTCTGTATTTTCCTCATGTTCTTTTGCTGTCTGGAGTAATTCTTTGGGAGGATCAGAATTGTCTATTTCTTTATCAATTCCAAAATTTGGTTCAGTACAGAAAGGAACAAAATCAATACTTCCGGGAGGGAATATTCTATCGTATATTTCATCTTCAACAATAGTTCCCCAATAGTTGTAACAGCCATCATAGGGCAAGCTTACCAAAACTTCATGGTAAATTGAATAGTCACCTGAATCATCGTAGATATCATTCAAACCATTTGCTATATACGGAATAGACCAATTAACAACTCTTATCTCATCTCCGGAATTATTATGAATTAGATTGCCATCAGCAGAATGTTCACTTCCTAAACGAGGATGACTGTTATTATGGGTTACTATTCCAAATGAAGTGTTCTCATTTATTAAGTTAGCAGAATGTATAAATGGAGAACTATTATAGCAAATGATTCCAGCTCCATCATGTCCACTGTTACCATTGTTTATTATAGTATTGCCAGTAACATCTGCTTTCGAAACGTTAGAAAAGTAAATGCCATAATTAATGTTCGAAGAGATATAACAGTTATTTATTTCTGGGCAAGTTTTATAGAAGTAGAGTCCGGCTTCATTACATGAAATATCACATGTATCCAAAGAGATTCTGTGACTTCCATCAGCAGCAACAGCAATCTCAGCATCATTTATTATCACATTCTTGAGTTGAATCTCATCATTAGTTTCAATACTACTTGATATTGTAATTCCTTTCCATAAAGCACCATCATTCATACAACAGAACATTATTGAATTTCCTTCAGAACCGTTTGCAATGCACATTCCTTCTATTAATATTTCCTTACCTTCAGCAACTTCTATAATTGTTCCGGGTTCAATTATTAGCGTTGAACTCATTGGAACATTAACATCATCCAATATGCATACTCTGTTACTCCAGAGGAGAGTATCTCCTGGTGGAACTTCACCTGAATAAGTTTGGGCATAGCAACTGGTATTATGACTATCATGTTTGAATTCTGGCCAAGCCATTGTCGTCGGGTCAGCAGAATTACTATAATTATATACCTCAAAGAACGAGACGCCATTTTCAACATATTGTGAACGAATGTTTACAAAGTTAATATTACCATCCAAATCAATATCTAGAGCCAGACTTGGTGTATAACAATGTGGTCCAATATTATATGGTTCAAAATCATGAGGAATATATTCAGTTTCAGTATTTTCAAGGGTTGCTATACCACCTGTCCCTGTATTGAGCATCTTTAGATCAACTTCAGAGCCACCTACAAAATCGCACATTGTTATAGAATAGGGTCTTCCATAGCCATCATGAAATTCAAATTCGGTAGTTACCTCATCAGCAGAATAATTATATTCACTTAATGAGTAACACCATTGCCGAAGTATTTCTAACCCAGGTGAATTCTCTCTAAGATTACCCACAGGGATTTCATAATTATCAAGCACAGATCCATTACTCTCTTTGCTTTCTTCATTCAAGATATTACCATTATCACCGCTTAGAATGTAATAGTAAATATCTGACATTTCCGGGTCCTCCAACATAAACTTTAATGCTTTTACAATAATCTCCATCTCGGCGTTATTATCGAGATTTGCAATAGAAGCAGGAGATAAAGCAAAATTTCCAACAAAAAATCCGCCTGGTATAGGAATATCTGTTTGCCATTCAATTTCAAGAATCCCATACTCATTAAGTTGGTATGAATACACAGAATAATCTGTAAAAACGTAAGAAGTATAGCCAGTTCTAACAGAACCAGTACAAAAAACAAGTTCGTTTATATAATCTTCGTCAATATCAGCCACAGAAGGACCATAATAATTCCAACCCTCTATTGACAATTCAGTTCCTATTCTGTTTCCTTCAGTGTCAAAAATACTCAAATAGCAATAACCGTATTGTGGATTTCCGGAAGAATTTGTCTCAAACGCCCATACTATAATTTCCTTATTACCATCATTATCAAGATCGGCAATTACAGGTGCAGAACGAACTTCTCTATAAGCTCCGATATATCCATAAGTATAAGAATCGTTAATATAGTCGTAGTAAGCAAGATCAGACTTGTAAGAGCCGAATCTTTCTGATATGCTGAAAATAATTTCATCATAACCATCTCCATTAAGATCAGCAGTAGCAACATCACTTATTCTACAGTTACGCGTAATTTCTATATTTTCAAATTCTGAGTTGTTTTTGAATATACAGATTTCAGGCATGTCATATAATGAAAATACAACTTCAGGTTCAGGAATGTTATCCAAATGTGCAGATTTCGGTGGACAAAATATTCGGGATGAAAACTGGCTAGAATGGCTAATATATGGATATATTTCAATGTTGAATTTTACCTGCTCATTATGAGAACCATTATTACTTGTTATATTAAGAGTAATTTCATACAAATCTGGTTCAACTGTAGCAGGTACAGACATAAGGACTTCTGCCGAACCAGTATTATATGCATCAATATTTCCAAAGTTTATACTTTCAGGTGTAAATTCAATCGTTTCATCATTTATTGAGATATCTGCAATAATACCTGTTGCATCTATCCAGAAGTCTTTCAGAGTTAATGTCAGTCTCACTGTTTCTCCAGCATTTACCAGTTGATTATTATTACCATAAGTGCTGGGAGTAATATCATCAAATATAACAACTCTGTCCCATAGCACAAGATTAGGATGTGGATTTTCGTATTCATTTAGAGCGTGTTCAACATTGATAATACCTGCTCCCATTTGATTATACAGTTCAAGATAAGAAAAGTTTTCCCAGATACTTATAGGTGGCAGTTCTGTGGCAGTTCCAGTAATTATGCCCTTTAGGTCATAGGCCGTAAGCTCATTATCTTTTGCTCGCAGAACTCCTGCCAAAGCAGTAACCAATGCCGCTGCTTTAGAAGTTCCTTCAGGCCTGCACCCATATGTATGATCAGAGTAGTAATCATATTCATTATCCAAAATCTCATCAAGTTGCCAGGGGGTGCTGTCATCCATTGGAGTGGTTGAAAATACATTTTCAGATTCAAGACAACCATTGTAATTTTCATCATATTGTCCACAGGGAGCAGAAATATCTATCCACTCTCCTTTTGAAGAATAATATGCTTTTTCATTGTGATAATCGGTTGCAGCAACTGCCAGCACTTCATCCCAACCAGCTGGATAATTCTTATCCCCCATTTCTGTATTAAAATTTCCAGCTGCACCAACCATAAATACATTTTCAGGATTGTTTGGATCGTCGATATCATTATAGTACTGTATCCAACTATGTAATTCATTATCAAAATATAGACTATCAGCTTGTTGGTATCCCTTATGTGCAAATGAGAAATAGAAGATAAAGCTACCCAGGTTAGGGTCATTCACATACTGCTCTACCCATTCCATTGCCTGAATCAGCCATAGGGTTGTATACCAACCATTATATTGTGCAGTTTTTACTACAATGATATATGTACCATTCCATTCATCGGGGTCTTCTGTTCCACCAGCCATACTTGCGATTCCCATATTATTATCGGTTTTAGCGCAGATAAGACCTGCATTAAAAGTCCCGTGACCAGAATCATCATAAGGTGTAGGATCATCATGAACGAAATCATAGCCAGCAATATAATTATCTGGATAGATATCTTCATGAAATTCTTCATTCGTCCCAATGAATATTCCTGTATCAAATAAGACAATAACTGGACTGTAAGGTGGATTAGGGGGTATAGGATTTTCCGTATCAAAGATATCTTGCCAGACTACCGGGTTATCTGCACTTATTCTTTCATAGAACCAACTCTGGTTTGGGTAGTAAGTGTCGTTAGTACAGCAGGTTTTATATAAGAAATTAGGCTGTGCATACTGCACATTTGTTTTACCAACAAAATCATCATATACATCTTCGACTGGGGTTTCAGTAGGAAATTTTGCAAGGTATAGATTTGTAAAATCAGGGTTTACATCATCAGTATAAACAGGGTTAATTTCAGAAATTTGATACTGATCGCTCAGGCTATTGAACCAAGGTGTTTCCGTCTTTGCAATACCTTGATCAATATATATTGTATCAAACATTTCATCTGTGCGAAACAGCAACTCACCTTTTACAAAGAGTGAGTCATCCTCCATATCTGCCAAAAGAATTGCGCAGATAAAAAACAATAACACTAATAGAATTGTTGTCTTTTTCATTATTGCTTACCTCTTTTATTTTTTTTACCCGTCTTATTTTCCTGTTATCGGGAAACCAACAGTTCCTTCTCATTTAGACTCATTAACAAAGCAATAAAAAAACAATTCCACATTACCCATCAACATCTACCACTCTAATATGGAAGGAAATAGTAGAGGGGCATCTCCGAATGAATTTATTCTTGCATATAAAATTTTGGGAATGTAATTGAGCATTTCTGCTTTCATAACTGCCAACAGGCAGGTAAGTTTGGTGTAGGGGGGGTAAGACAATAGTGTATCTTAACAGATTCCAGAATACATTTTTATCTTTCATGATATTACCTTATGCAAAAGGGAATATTATTAATTATTTTTGTCAAATTTTATTTCCGATAGTTTACCTTAAAAGCACTATTTTTTTTAAAAATTGGTCCTCTCTGTTTTGGAAAGTGCAAAAATACACACCGCTTTTCACTTCTTTCCCGGTTTCATCTCTACCATCCCAGACGGCTTCATGCGTTCCCAAACAGGGGTTTGGGAACGATGTAATGGTTTTAATAAGCTGTCCTTTGATATTATATATTTTAACCTCTGTGTTCTCAGTGCTCTCTGTGGTTTTGTTGAAAGAAATTGTGACTGATGTCGAGAAGGGGTTTGGTGAACATGTGAGAATGGGTTGAGTGGGTTGTACCGGTTCTGGGTCGTTAGAGACGCCCTGCCATTCGTAACAGCCCATGTCTATGATATCATCATAAATTCTCGGGTCCCCGTTCAGATCGGTGTTGGGGATATGAAGACCGGTTGTGTCCGGGATACCTGCATTAATGCAAGGAGAGTTTGAACTTAGCTGAAAATTATCTTCATTCGGATTGATAAAAAGCGGATCGGTATCGATATTTCCTTCTCCGGTCCACCCTCCCTCAATGTCTGAATAGATAACAGTTGCAATGGATACGGTATCTCCCAATAAAATATCATGCCCATCATTCCAGAGAATACAATTTACGACATTAGCATCGGCTTGGCGGAGAAAGATACCCCCCGCAGAAGGATTAGAATAATTATTCTTACTTATCGTTACATTAACCAAATTTGCACTCGCAAAGGCACAATAGATACCATTACTGAACTGATCGGATCTATTTCTGTATATGAGTACATTTTTCAGGTCGATATATGACTCATTAAAACATTCTATTCCACCACCGTTATAACCAAAATTCCCGCTAATGAAAACCTCCTTCAATTCAGATATTGAGTTAAAACTGCAATCGATTCCACCTCCTCCGGAAGTCGATGTGTTATTTGCTATAGTAAGAACACTACATATCAGCCGGGAATCATTAGAGCAATAAATTCCGCCACCATCACCTGTAGCAGTATTATTTTCGACGGTAAGGTTTGTACAAATCATCCTGGAGTCGGCATTGCAAGATAATCCACCGCCGAATTTTGAAGTATTGTTACATATAAGCCCATTTATGACCGAAACATTTGAATAATCATCACATGCGATTCCCCCGCCCCTTCCGTATTGACAAATATTATCATCACAAGTAACATCTCGTATGTCCACATCCGAATCCCAGCATAGCACTCCACCACCCAGGGCATCGGCGTAATTGTTTCTGAAAATTACCCGGTCAATATCCATGGTGGAATGTGAACAATAAATCCCACCGCCAAACATGTTGTTCCCATTCATAATGGTCATATCGGTAACGACAACATTACTGTCACTCAAACAGAATAAAGGAGCCCTTGCATCCTCTCCGTCTAACACTGTTACGTCCTTATCTTCTCCGATCATGGACACATAGCTCTTGCAGTTCAATGGAAATTTCTCGCCGGTTTCCGAGGAGGAATACAATCCGTCTGCACAATGGATTGTATGGGGGGTTGATTCGCTGGCATGGATTTTTATTAGGGCATACGCGATAGTTTGTAACGGATCGTTTGTCGTTAAGCCGCTGTTATTATCCGAACCATCGGGATCGACATAAAGGTCATGATCGACCGGCTCGATTTTTCCACAATTGATATCGAACGTGAACAAATCGAGAGGATAGACAAAATAATCATTGGGCTGCAATACGGTAAATGTATCTACAATCACATCCGTTACCGGGCAATTACCATTGAAGTACAGATCATTTACCTTCCCGCCGTAGTTAAGAAAGATGCTGCATAAGTTCTCATCATTGAAAAGAACCGTGCCGTTATCACAAGCAATACCACCGCAATACTTACCATGGTTATTGGAAATGGTGACATCAGACAGTGTGGGGCTGCAAGCGTAAATATAAATCGCACCACCGTTTCCCGCATAATTTTCATGCATATTTATATTGCAAAGATTAACAATCGATTCTTTGCAACGTATAGCACCCCCATACGATGCATTATTGTTATCGAAACTAGCGTTTGTTATGCTCAATAAGGAATCCTCAATTGAACAAATGCCGCCTCCACTGTTTAATCTTATAATAGCATCATGAAGAGTGATATTGGAACGAGAGGAATAAATTCCACTTCCACTATTTAAACTTATTGTAGCATCAAGTATGGAAAGACTGGAATAGGATGAACAAATTCCACCACCATAGCTTGCACTATTATCATGGATATTCACATTACTCAAAGTTGTGTTGGAACGTTCACAAAACAGAGCACCACCATAACCTTCTTCTGCACTATTATAACTTATCGTAGCATCTGTTATTTTTAATGTAGAAAGACCGCAGTAAATCCCTCCCGCCATAGAAATTCGGCTTTCTTTATCTGAAATTTCTTGTAAGGACAGGTAATCATTATTTCGATCATGTGCGGGAATGAAACCGCTCTCCTCTTTCATGTCATCAATCTGTGAATAACTCTGTATAAAATTATTGTTTCCTTTCAGATTTTTTTTCTTATCATGAAATACATCATTTTCATCGGGAGATATGCCATTTTCCGTTATCGTCATATTCGCTAAATCAAGGATCGAACTATAGCAATCGATTCCACTTCCTATAGAGGATTTACCGTTTTTGATAGTCATATTTTCTAAGGTAACAACCGTATCATATTGGCAATATATAACGCCATACTTTCCTTCTCCATCCAGGATAGTAAGGGCTTCATCTTCTCCGGATATGGAGACGTAACTCTTGCAGTTTAAGGGAAACGCTTCTTCATTCATCGAAGATGAGTATGTCCCGTTGGTACAATGGATAGTATAAGGTTCAATTATATTTGGAGCAATCTTTACTAAGGCATAAGAAAGAGTTCTGAGAGGATCGCCCGATGTCAATCCGCTATTATTATTCGAGCCGTAAGGGCTCACATAAAGGTCTTGCTCTACCGGCTCTATCTTTCCATTAAGAATGTCAAAAGTGAAATTATTGATGGGAGAAGCAAAATGATCATCAGGGGATGCGACGGTAAAGGTATCCAAAATTATATCTATATCCGAACAATCGTTTGCATGGAGATCATTTCCGATACCTGCATAATTCAGGAAGAGACTGCATCGATTTTCGGGATCAAATACAGGATAGGAATTAACCAGATATATCCCTCCACCTCCCCTGTGAGCAACATTGTTACATATATTTACTCCTCTTAAGAGCGGATTGGAATCTTCACAGTAAATCCCCCCACCATATACAGCAGCGCTGTTTTTTGTCAGCACGGTATTCTTCACAAGGACATTTGAGGAATTAATAAAGGAGATTGCGCCGCCATAGTCGTCTGAATTCCCATACTCACATTCACAATGTACGATCTTAGAACTATCCTGTCTGTTTGAGTTTGTGTTATCGAATTTTAAACCGTTCCATCCTGTTATTGTATCCTGTGCGGTGAAGAGGATCGAGTCATCCTCAGTGCCTGTTGCACGCAATGTTCCGTAAATATCACACTGATAATGACCTGAGAAAAGAATCTGAACCCCTGGTTCGATACGTAGAGAATCTCCCTGTTGTATATTGATATCTCCGTCAATAATGTAGGGGCTGAAATTCGTTATCCATACGCCGCTTACATCACCGCCGGGTATGTGAAACCCTGAACCATAAGCATTTATATAGTCTATCTTTGTCTCTGTATCGATACCATTATTTTCAGTAATGACTCTTAATGAAACCGTGTATATTCCTAGATTGTCATAGATATGAACCGGATTCTGTTCCTCAGAAAAAGTGCTGTCGCCAAAATTCCAGTACCAGCTTGCAATATCACTGTTCCCTGGATAAGAAGTGTCTGTGAAATGAACAGTTAAAGGAGCATTTCCTGCTGTAACATCTGCACAGAAATCAGCAGTAGGAGGAATAACATCACTCTGATGAAAATAATATGAACCCATATCGATAATCGTACCGTCGGGATCCGGGACTGAAGCTGGATTTCCTGCATCTATACAGGGAGAATATTCCGTGAGATGAAAATCACCATAAGTCGGATCTTCAAAAAGCGGGTCTTCATCGATATTACCTTCACCCGTCCATCCATCCGTAATATCCGAATAGGTTACTGTTACTGTGCTGCCGTATATCAAATAGAATTCTTCAGTCGCATTATTCCATAGAATGCAGTTCAATAGAACTGGACTGGAATTATTGCAACAGCCAATTCCTCCACCGTGATTAGCAGTATTCTCACTGATAGTCACATTAGATAAGTTGGGGCGGGAAGTATCATTGCAGTAAATTCCTCCACCACCGTTGGCAGTATTTCCATAAATAGTTACATTGGCTAAGATTGGACTGGAAGTTTGACAACAAATACCTCCACCATAGTATGTTTTATTATTGTTAATAATAACGCTATCTAAAAAAGGACTGGAATGATAAAAATAAATGCCACCACCCGCATTGAGATAAGTAGAATCAGTTGAATTTTCATTGATAATTACATCCTGCAAAATTGGATTGGAATAATCACAGTAAATACCCCCTCCATTACGTGCTGCATAATTTCTACTTATAGTAACATTTCCTAAATATGGATAGGATTCTTCTAAATGAATTCCACCACCATCATAAAGAGCCACAGTATTTTCACTGACTGTTACATTGCTTAAAATTGGACTTGATTGATAACAGTAAATGCCCCCACCACGCTTTTCTGCATAATTCCTATTTATGAAAACATTGCACATAATTGGACTGGATTCATTGCAACAAATCCCTCCACCTGTTCCATAATCATCTGCTCTATTGTTTCTAATTAAGCAATTCTTCATCAAAATATCAGAAGAATTAATACAATAAATTGCCCCACCATGATTATCTGGATAATTACCCGAAGCCTTCCCATATTCAAGTTTACAATAAACAATTTTCGAACTATCCTGTGCGCTCACTTCCGTATCTATAAACCTTAATCCGTGCCATCCCCCAGCAGTTGTGTCAGGATTTGAGAATCCAGTTGTATCATCAACAGTAAAAGTAATCGTATCTGATGCGGTTCCTACTGCCAATAGTCTTCCGTAAATCTTAAATTTATGATGTCCAGAGAAAATTATCTGGACGCCTGGTTCAATTCTCAATGTATTATCAACTGGAATATAGATTTCTCCATCGATAATATACGGACTGCCATCAATGCTCCAGATACCAATTACATTTCCTCCGTGAATATGAGTATCAGCAAAAGAGTGCGAGTTTAAGAAAATAATATTTATGAAAAGAAATATTATTCCTTTAACGAGTTTATTTGTATAAAAAAATTTTTCCATTTTTCCTCTTATTAATCGGTATTATACATGTGGTTATGATGCTCTTTGTGTTTTACAAAAATTTCATAACATAAAAAACTTAGGAGGGAGCAAGAAAATTACTCCCCCCCTGCTTTTTTCTATCTCAGGATGCTGATCTTCCTAGCTGTTTTTTCATGACCATGACAGATCTGTATGAGATATAAACCGGTGGAAACATCTCTATTATATGTATCGGTTCCATCCCATACCAGTTTATGGTTACCTTTTCCTAAGGGTTCATCAAGTAAAGTCTTAACTACTTGACCTCTTATATTGTATATTATAACAGACGTATTAACATACTCATTATCCTTTATAGTAAAGGAAATAGTGGGATTATTAAAGCCAATAACATTCATATTGAAAATACCAAATAACATCGGATTTTCTGCACCACCACCACTATTTTGACCATACAATATACTCCGAGTTGATGATTCTTCACAAACCTGATTAGCCCAACCTGCATTATAATTAGGATTTGCAGGTGTTTGTTGCAACATGATTATGTATTTCGCTGTTCCTTCAATAGCAAACATGCCACCTGGTTCAGGGTCTGGATTTGGAGACTCTAAGGTTAGATCTTCATAAGTAGAATCTGTTGGAGAAATTGTTGCGATTACGTTCCAATCTTCAATAGGATTCCCTGTGGGATCGTATTTCCTTCTTTTTATTACAGTCTCAAAATAATTTTGTAATCCATTGTCATAAAAGAAATCACTATATCTGGAGGACCATTGCAACTTTGGATGGCAGTTTATAGATGAGAAAATAGTAAACTCTTGTGAGGTTAGATTTGCATAATTGGGGGCATATTCAAAGTTGAACATTCGACCTCCGAAATGTGCTTCATGTCCCTGATAATCGCTCATTTCAAAATCACCTAAATACGCTACGGTGTTTGAACAATTTTGGAAAAAAGGATGTGGGTTGTAGTAGGGATGATAAGTTTCCTGAAAATAGATATGTTCAGTTGGATTATCAGTATTCAATTGAGGGGAAATTTCAACAACATCGTTAATTGTTCCCTGGAAATCAAATTGAAAATTGGGATGAAATTCATAAAAATTAAAATCTTCATCATCAGACCAGACATATCCGGTAAAATCGAAATATGAACCACTCCCGCCACTCATTAACGGATTAAAGGTAAGGTTATCTTTTATGTCATCAAAATATGGATTAAATGGCAGAGATACCATAAATTCACGCTCGTAAATAAATTTGTGTGTAGCGGTGATAGTGGGATTAATTATATTTAAATCACAACAACCATAAGAAGCGTAGAGAGTATAATTCTCACCTTCTTCTAAATCAACATAAACCCAATATGACCAATTACCATTCATCCAATCTTCTAGAGTTTCGGAAAAAGTTCCACCATTATAATAAGGAGTAGAATAGGAGGGTCTTATTCCTTCAATTCCAAAAGAAAAGTGTGAAGTAGAGAACCCAGGTATTATATCTTCGTAAATAAGATCAAAGCTGATTAAATATTTTCCGGTTCCGGGTGCTATAAAACCAACTAAGCCTTCTTCAGAGCCATATCCATAGGATGATGGCAGAGTTAAAGTTGCTGCTAAATCATTTACTTCTTCTCCTGCAAATAATATATTAGTTGTTGCAGTTAAAATTATCACCACACTGATTAAGATTTTTTTCAACATTTTTTGTCTCCTAATTTTTTCTTTACTCCAGTAACGTGTCCTCCTTATATTTTAGAGCAAGAGGTCCATATAAGAAGTAAGTTCCCCCATCTCATATTACGCCTTCAGCTTTAATCATAGAATGAGAAGCCTCAAGAATACCCTGCCTGCTTCGGGAACTTCACAGACAGGGAAGAATTATATGAATTTATTTTTGCATTCGGTATGTTGCGAATTGTAATATTTGCGCTCGAATGTACAACTTCTATTAATTGCTCCATAACTTCCTTCATATGTGGACGTTATGGTATGGGGGGGGGGGAGATTAGAAATTTGAAATTGGAGAATGGAAATAAGTTATAGGCAGTATGTAATTGAGAAAGATTCCATTTAAATCCCAATTCCAATTTCTTAATTTGCTTTTTCATAATAAACAAAACGAAAGTCGATGAAAATTCATTGTCAAATTTATTTTGAGATATAACCTAACCTGAACAAGCCAGAACCAAAAATGAAAATATCAGTCTCGGCGCTCAGATGGATTAATCTATAATAAGACTAATAATTACAAAATCATAATTTCTAATGTCCAATAATACCTTCCCCCGTGTCCTCATAACGAATTCTTGGAGGATCAATCTTTTTTTGTAATTTGATATTTGAAGTTTTGTTAGAAATTAGAAATTTGCAATTAGTCATTTAAATAGCTTTTATAAAAGAGTTTCAATGCATAATAAAAATTTCCTGCCAAAAATAACAAGAATATTATTGATAAGACCCTAATTTATCTTCACCACCTTCCCAACGGCTAAATCGTCACTATCAGTTTTATAAAAATACACGCCGCTTTTTACATCGTTACCGTTCTCATCTTTTCCGTCCCACTTTGCCTCTACCATTCCCAAACAGGGGTTTGGGAACGAGGAAATGGGGAGATTGCGAACAAGCTGACCTTTTATGTTGTATATTTTTATCTCTGCCTGCCGCGGCGTATCCCGATTTATCGGGTGAAGACGGGTGGTTGCATTATGGAATGATATTGTTGTCGAAGTCGAGAAGGGATTGGGAGAACAGGTGAGAACAGTTGCATTTTGTAGGGGCTCTTCGTCGACTGCGACACATTCCCCGAATTCTATCATAAGCTCTGTAAGAAATTCCTGCACGGTTGGCAGTTCCATGAAAAAGAGAGGGAATCCAAGTACGACTGCCCCTTTGTCCTGTTTGCCATCAACCAGACCTACGACTTTTCCTGTATTATTACCTGATTCGGAATTATAGGTATAAAGAGTATTGCCAGTTTCTGCTTCCGGAAATTCTACAATGTAATTCCACTTATCATTCCACGGAGGAAGGATCGTGCCGTTCACATCGATGTATGGGTAGCCATCTTGTCCCAACGCTCCAAGAAAATCAAGATCATTGATAATAATAGCATCTCCAAGTCCGTAATAGGTCTGCAAAAAAGATTTGGGAATGTAATCAGCGGTCTTCCATCCGCAGATGAGCACATGTCCTCCGCTCAAGATCATTGCATTGAGATTTTGGATATTATCTGCTATGAATTTTTCATTCATGTCATCGTCATGCCAGATAATAGTTGAGTAATTTACAAGCACGCTCAAATCCGGCTCTCCTTCATTTGCATAATCGTATTGCGTTATCTGGAAATGTGTGAGCGCATTAGCGTAAAAATTGTCTACAGTGGAATCCGCAGGTGTGGTAGGTCCCCCGGAGCCGTTCTTTGTCTCATCGACCACAAGAATTCCCTGATCCATTGGGAAGTTGAGCGGGGTTGCAGAAAGTATGTTCGAATGCTCGGTTTCTCCCGAGAAATAACCAGCAATGACTCCGTATGAGATCTTATAATAGTATGTTGTTCCATTAACTACATTTGTATCCACGTAACCCAGCTGATCCCCGGGCACATTTGCGATGACTATAAAATCTTCAGCAAGATCTTCACATCTGTATACATTGTACATTCCCTGAGAGATCACGTCGGGGAACTCTTCCCACACAAGAGAAACCATACTGTTTCCTGCGAGAGCAGAGGTAAGTTCAGGAACGATATACGTACTTCCCCTGTCCAGTATCCATGAATCAGGGTCGAATTCAATGTCCAGAATATCATCACCAATTGTATATTCCGCATAAGTGAATTCCGGCTCTGTTTCCATGAGGATCGTTTCAGTTCCAGACGAAGTGGTCACTCCGAATGGGATAGTCATATAAAATTGGCTGGCAGTCGGGGAAGTTGACCTGCTTATCATAAGAAGGTCAGGATCGCGAGAGGAACCGGCACTTTTTAAATAGGCATATTCGAAACTCGGGATGCCGCTTCCATATATCCAGGCTTCGAAATAATCATCAAAATCACGCACGGAGATATCCTCGCACACAGATTGGAAATCTTCAGTGATAACGCAGCCATTTTTATAAAGCGAGAAGTAGGTTTGTATGATATTAAAGAATGTGCTGTCGCCAACAGCGAGCCGGATCATGTGCAAAAATGATGCAGGTTTTTCGTACGTTGCAGATGTAAAATACTCGAGGTAAGCCGGATCGTACACAGTATGGGGAGTGCTTCCTGCCCAGCTCAGATAATAGTTATGATATGAAGACTGTACATAATTGCACATCGCATAATATCCACCTGTACCTTCGACATACAGGGCTTCGGAGTAGGTGGCGAATCCTTCGGAAAGCCATACATCCTTCCATGTGAGCGGCGTCAGGCAGTCTCCGAACCACTGATGCCCGAGCTCATGCACGAATATCATTTCGTAGGTTCCGTATCCGTTGATAAGTCCACTTCCAATCGAGGTCATAGTTTGATGCTCCATTCCACCCATTCCGCCAAAGACTCCACATTCTGCTGCGCCGTATTTTTGCCAGGGATAGTCTCCGAATCGGTCTTCATAGATTCCCAACGCTACAGGAATGCATGCAAAATCCGACTGGGCAGCGCTGAGGTGCCCTGGATAGACATAGTTAATGATAGGTACATCCGGGTAGGTTTGCTCGAAAGTGCTGTATGCGCCAATACATAGAGAAACGAGATAGGTGGCAATAGGATCGGTATTGTCCCAGGTGAAGGTTTTAGTGCCATTGCCGTTGTTAACTTCGCTTTGCAGCAAACCGTTTGATGCAACAAGCTTATCATCAGGAACAGTGATGATCATTTTTGTTGTTGCTTTGTCCCAGGGATGATCATACCCGGTCCACCAATAGCGAGCACCATTTGGGTCCGCATAGGTGTAGATATAGGATAACCAGTGTATGCCTGTACTGTAGCCGTCACTGCTGAGCACGGGACACCCTTCGTAAAAAACCTGAGTAGTGAAGTTTTCCCCTATGGAATATGCCTGATCCAATGTAATTGTCAAAATGCCATTTGCATAAGTATATGTTGCGGCAGCTTCATTCACGCGGACATCGGTTACATTGAGACTTTCCAGTTCGTATGCAATTTCAGAGAGCCCGTTTTCTGTGGCAGTGACTTGCGCAGTAACATTTCCTTCGATAGAATGTGTTGAGGGAAACAGTTCAAGGGTTATATCATAATGCTGCATATCAAAACCGTGCAGCGAATCTGCCCGAGGGTTGTAAAATTGCTGCGGGTCAACGTTTTTATGGAAGAGTTCACGCGGGAGATAGTCTGCGAAGAGGGTTGTTGACAAAACAAGTAAAGCTAAAATAATAAATAATTTCTTTTTCATATATGATCCTCCATGTCCATAAAATTTATCTAGGTAGCTTCAGGTTTTTCCTGCCGCTCACCGAGCACATTATACCAGATTCGGGATGAACCCGAATCTACCCATTTTGGGTAAGAATTGATTTATCTTGCTGCCAAATCATCACCATACTCAGGGGTAGGAGCAGGTTAATCCTGCTCATCCGAAAAGCAAAGAATTATCAATTCGGGGTAAATCCGAACCCACACCGTTATGGATAGAAGCAGGTTTATCCTGCTCCTCGATTAATACAGAATTATCAATTCAGAGTAAACACGAATCTACCCATCTATTTGCACGTATTCACATTATCAATATTTTAATTATAAATCAATTTCGTCAATTTTCAAAGCACCTACTCCGGTTTAAAGAAACGTCATCGAAGAGTAAGGATATGTGTCAAGAGTTAGAATACTTTTATCTCTATATTGATTATTATGGATATAATTCAACTTTTCGAGATATTTTTTCCGAGTATAAATATTGAAATCATAGAAATATTTTTGCCATTTGAAGTTTATATGTAATTCATTTCTGATCTCAATTGCCGTTCTACCTTTGATGCGGTGCATGATCTTGGAGATATTTAATGGGGCATCTTTGGATAGAAGATTATTGTAATTTGGCTCAATGATAGTTTGTATATCTGTACATTGGAGGGTGGGTGTAGGTTTAACCTGCCCTTTAGAGGATAACGGGCTGTTGGGTCGGGACAAACCCGACCCTACCTCATTTTTGTTAGGAGCTGATTCGTCTTGCTGTGCAATTAGTCTCCCACTAAGGGCAGGAGCAGGTTTAGCCTGCTTGCCGTGTTGAACAGATTTATTGGTTCGGGATAAACCCGAACCTACCCCATTTTGGGTGGGTGCTTTGGTTTCCAGCTCTTCAACATCAAACCAAAACAATCCATGAAAATGATTGGGCATTATGGAATATCCGAAAAGTTTAAACTTTAGCTCATCCCGATAATGCCTTATATTTTGTAATAAGATATCACAACATTTATGATCTAAAAAGAAGGGCTGGTGGTTGAAAGTATTTGTAGTGACAAAATGAATATGGCACGATTCGTTTATCTTAGGCAATTTTATATGGTGCACAATCTGTCCAATAACAAAAACGGGCAGGTGATCCTTCTCTGACCAACCTGCCCAAATATTTATTGCTATTTGAAATTCAGTCGAAGATTTCCTTCTTCATTCTCACGAACGAAACATGCATCGGGTATGATCTGCAGGAAAATTTCTGCGGTATTCCACACAATTCCTCCCAGCAGATGTCCGCCGAGCATCTCATGAGAATGCTCTGCAAGCGCCACGTGCACATGCCACTCATGCTTGCCTGCAGGATTGATATACATATTACCACTGGTCGATACAAGCTCTGCCGGATCGCTGATGGTCTTTATCTGATATGTTCCACCACGATAATAGCCGATCTTGGCGCCTTTTAGCATGCCTACGCCGCTTATGATAATTGCATTCTTAAAATCCTGTTTTTCGGTAATCTCATTGAGCTGGGCAAGGAAATCCTCTCCATGAAGCGTTCGGATACAATAGATCGATCCGTAATTTTTTTCTATCATAAGATCACTTTCATTCTTTGAAGAATTTAATGATAACTTCTGCTACTTCCAATCCCACACGATCCTGAGCTTCTTTGGTCGAAGCACCAATGTGTGGAGTAACAGACACATTTTTATGAGAAACAAGCTCTGCATTTGTTGCCGGCTCCTCTTCGAAAGAGTCGATGCCTGCAAACGCGACTTTGCCTGAGTTCAAACCTTCGAGAAGAGCTTTTTCATCCACCACACCACCTCGGGCACAGTTTATGACCGTTACACCGTGTTTCATCTTTGCAATTGTATTCTCATTAATGATGTAGTGTGTTTGATCTGTGTGGGGTATGTGAAGAGAAATGATGTCTGAGCGCTTCACTAAAGTGTCGAGGTCAACGATCTCCACATTCATGTCAGTTTCTTTGACATAAGGGTCATACGCGAGCACTCTCATATCGAGGGCAATCGCCTTTTTTGCAAGGGATTTCCCAATGTTGCCGAATCCGATAATACCGAGCACTTTCCCAGCTACTTCTTTGCCTTTGTACTGCTTCTTGTTCCACTCGCCATTTCTCATGGTGATGTTCGCCTGCGGGATAAATCTGTACAGCGCAAGCATGTGTGCAAGTGCCAGTTCGGCAACGGATTGTGAAGAAGCGGTCGGGGTGTTTGAGACCGTGATCCCTTTTGAACGGGCATATTCATGATCAATATTATCAATGCCCACTCCGCCACGCACAATAAGTTTCAGTTTATCGGCAGCATCGATCGCAACCTTTCGGACTTTTGTCGCACTGCGGATCACGACTGCATCGTATCCTTTGATCATAACCGCGAGTTCTTCGGGAGTTTTCTTATCCGTTTTGATGTCGAGTTCATGTCCTGCTTTTTTCAGAAGCTCGATGCATTCTTTAGAAACAGGATCGCTTATCAGTATTTTTGCCATTATACCTCCGCAAGGATTTTAATTTTTTTATTGCAAATATATCATTTTTTTAATGTCAGATGAATAATCTTTCAACTGGATCTGATAGAAATAAACACCACTTTTTACTTCTTTTCCAGCTTCATCTTTTCCATCCCAAACCGCTTCATTAATTTTTAATTTTAAATTTTTTATTTTTAATTCTCTTACGAGTTGTCCTTTTATATTAAAAATTTTAATCTCTGTGCTCTCTGTGCTCTCTGTGTTCTCTGTGGTATAATAATATATTGTTGTAGAGCTTCTGAATGGATTCGGGAAATTTTGTCCGAGCACGAGTTCGTTATTTCCGGAAACAGGATCGTCTGTTCCGACAAGTTCGATAATAGCAACATCATCAATATACCAGCCATAATAATCATGCTGAGAATAATCTGAACCGAAATGCCAGCGCAACATGATCTCCTGGTTTGCATACGGAGCCAGACTGAACTGTGCAAGTTCCCATTCAGTGCGGGTTCCACCGTATCCCGGCTGGCTTAAGGCGCTAATGTTGCCATCATATCCACCAATCGGGGTCAACAGACCAAAAGATATTCCACCGTTCGTTGAAATGCTCACATTTCCGCCATCCCATAAGGTTGAGCTTCCTTCAAAATAATGCAAGTGATAGAATTCGAGCATGGGGTTGTTCTCGAGTTGGATTGCCGGTGAATCAAGATACCAGTGTGCATTGTCGACATAGAAGCCACTGAGATTTGTTGCCCATACTTTTATGCCGGAATACGCAGTGATGCCGCCTGCTGAGGGTTCACCCCATTGCCAGCCGCTTGGACTGTTGCTGGTAAAACCTCCGTCGTTCTGCTCGAAATCCCAGAACAGGTAGGGTTGATAAAGATTAAAATTTATCACATTGTTGAGCTGGGTTACGGTAATGTCCTCGGTTAAAGTACTGTAGCTATCCGCAGAAACTTTGAATGTATAGGTTCCTTCCATCACATTATAGATCGCGTAGGTGCCGTCAAAACCGGTATAAACAGGTGCGTGAACGGAATCCATTATTTCAACCCTTGCACCAATTATGGGTGTGTGTGTGTCTCCATCCCGAACGGTGCCTGTTATATCAACAGATTCTGCTTCCTGAAGGGTCACATCAACCCGGGTTGCGCCGGTGTCAGAAACTGTAATATTTGTTATCGTTTGAGGGATAAACGCGTATGAACTGACAGTAATATCATATACGCCCGGTAACAGCATACGGTGATAGTCACCGACTTCAGGATCGGTGTACACCTCGGAGTGGTCAAAATCATGATCAACAACTGTGATCTCTGCATCGAGCGGGTTGCCAAGTGAATCGGTGACGAGACCGCGGATACCATAATAGACATTTTGTATGTATTTGATAAACGAGCGCTTGTTATACGTCCAGTGAGCAGGTAAGAGATTCGATGATAATAATTTATCGTCTGAGAGCTCAATCGTAACCTCTCTGCATCCGTGGAACCAATTCATATAATCCTGGCGGCCGCCGGCAATAGTGTACCATTCATAGCCATTTGTTATTCCATTATTCATAAAATTCATATAACCTGATGGTGAATAAAGATGAACAGTATCCGCATAAGCGCGGGAGATATCGTAATACCAATCATTATCCGCATGAAGGACTGCCCATGTATCCCATGGATAGTTCACAACTTCAGCACCGCTATGGAAGTTTGCAGAATGAATTAAGCTATGATCCTCAGCAAAATCCATCATTATTATGTTTTCTATTTGCCATGCATTACCGTCAGGATGAGGTCCATCTTCCGGATCTGGAAAGTTTCTGTTCAAATCCACATAATTCGCATTGTATCTTTGCGAGCCACTTACATTGTTATTGCCACCATGGTATGTTCCGTCAGGATTAGATAATGGATTTATCCAGATCTCTATTTTATTTACCATTTCAGTCACTTCGGGATCGAAACCGTAACCCGAAAGCAGGTAATCGATTAATCTCAGCATCATAATGTAGGTGACAATTTCATCTCCGTGCATTTGAGCCGTATAGAAAAACTCGGGTTCATCTTCCTCCACATCCGGATTATCCGAAATTTTCACGGTTAAAATTTCACGATTTTCAATTGAATAACCGAGATTTTCCAGCCGGCAAATGGAAGGATAATCGCTGGCAAATTGATACATCATTGCGATATACACATCATAGGTTGGGTATCTATCCCAGTTTGCCATTTCTGCAACCGTGGTTGCCATTGTGAGATTTTTTGGAGAGCCGGAGACAGGAAGGAGTTCTATTTTGTAACCGAGTTTCTTGAGTTTTGCGAGTTCTTCCGGAATTGCATACGCATATACTATATTGCCCTTGACGTTATCAATATCTACGATGCGTGTAAGCTCTTCGAGCTCGCTTCTGTCTGTAATTTCAAAACTAAAATAGTTTTCCTGCGCATTTCCGGTTATTGCGTACAAATTGCCGACAATAAGAATTACGAGCAATAAAAATACTGTGTGTTTCATACTTTACCTTTCAAAAATTTTATTTGTCATTTGTATTTTGAAATTTTATTAGAAATTTGATATTTGTAATTAGAAATTTACGATTTGAAAATTGGCATTTCTTTTTCATATCAAATTTATTTATTTTCATACACGAGAATCTTCGGATTCTGCCCCCGCCATTTATTATATTCTGTTTTTATTTCGAGTTTGAAAAAATTTTCTTTGTCTTCGTTCGCAAAGGTGATGATGTTCATATAATACATCTTGCCGTCTTTGCCGCGAAAGGATTTCTGTGGAAGCTCCACGATTATCTCGCCGCCCTTTTTCAGGATTGTAATTTCGTTGAGAAAAATACCTTCTGTGATCTCGATAACGGCTCGTGCCTGAACGATTCCTGTGTTTATGTCCTTAAATTTAATATTCATAATTTACCTGATCTGTCCTATATCTATTAACATATCCTCAAACCACTTTTGGTGTATGTCAAAGGGTTTACCACTATTTATTCGCTGAAATCCGATGCACCGGAGCTCATTATTGTGATCTTCATCAAGCGCAACTACACCGCTTTGTCCGTTGAGTCCGCAACGTGCAGCTTCCGCACAGGTTTTCCGAATGAGATCGAGGTCTTCTTTGTTCGGAGGAGCAGAGCGCGCAAAATATCCGCTCTTTTGGACGAGCACCTTATCTGCTTTCAACATGGTTTTAAAGCGTTTTGCAAACCACTGTCCCGGGTTTAGCTCGTCAAGGCGGACATGCCCGAAGGCGTCACGCATAACAGGTTCGCCTTTTGCCTCCATCTCGGACACGATCGTTTCCATGCCAGCACCTTCGCTGAGGAAAATATTTACCGAATCATTACTGTCCATGAGCTGGTTCAGACGCTTCTCCTCCTCGTCAATATCAATTCCCATTTCAGGAATGTAGATCGCATCAATATCCCAACGTTCCCGCGCGAGAAGGATATCCGGCAAAAAACTTTTCTTCTTAAGGCGTTTTCGATACTCCCGTGCTGTCGCAGCAGTGAGCCATCCGCAGTGCCGACCCATGACTTCATGTATTAAGAGCTGGCGTGAACTGGTCGTGTTCTCGTTCGCAACATTCTCAAAGAAAACTGCACCCTGTTCTGCAGCGGTTGCGGCTCCGAGAGTCTGATGGATCGGTATCACATCATTATCTACTGTTTTCGGAAGTCCTACCACAGTGAGGTCATAGCCGTTCATTTTCAAATAGGATGCAAGCTCTGATGCCATGATATTCGTGTCATCCCCACCGATAGTGTGGAGGATGGATACGTTATCTTTCATGAGCTGTTCTGCGGCGACCTGCAGCGGGTTCTGTCCTTCCTGAATATATCCTTTTTTCACACAATCCGCAACATTGGTGAGTTTGACGCGGCTGTTGCCGAGTACGCTTCCACCGTATTTTTGAAGACATTTTGCTTTTTTTCGTACTTCTTCTGAAATAATAATGCTGTTGTCTTCGAGCAGCCCTTTGTACCCGTTGAGATACCCGATGATTTCCATATCCGGAACGAGTCGGGTGTACTCAGTTATCAGGCATCCTGTGGCTGCGGAAAGGCAGGGAGCAATGCCCCCGGATGTCAAAATTGCAATTCTGTCTTTTTTCTCGCTCATGCGGGTACTCCGTTATAACTTATCAATCACCAAAACTGATCCCGACACCCCGGGCAGTATGCACAAGATTAGAGTGCACATTCACCAGATTATAAGTATTGATAGCATTTTTGATTGGAACACTTTTTATATCATTATTTTTATATGCAACCATTTTGCCAAATTTTTTTTCAAGAACCATTTCAAAAGCTTGTACGCCGAACTGTGTTGCGAGGATCCTGTCAAACGCACAGGGAATTCCGCCACGCTGCAAATGTCCGAGAATGGTCACCCGGATATCTGCCTGAGCTCCGGCATCTTCAAGCTCTTTCTTGAGCCGGATGCTTGCGCCACTGAGTTTGAAATTGTGATACCCGACCTCGTTGACTTCCTGCCCGACAACAGTTCCATGTTTGGGATAGGCACCTTCTGCGATGACAATATTTGCAAATCCTCTTCTGTCTTCAGTGCGTTCTTCAACCATTTCTTTTACTTTTTGGATATCATAGGGAATTTCCGGAATGAGACACACTTCTGCACCACCTGCGATTGAAGCATAAAGCGCTATCCATCCTGCTGCGCGCCCCATCACTTCGAGAATGATAATTCTATGATGACTTTCTGCAGTAGTAACGAGCTTATCCACCGCATCGGTTGCGACTTCCACCGCAGTTTGAAAACCGAAAGCGAAATCTGTTGCAGAGAGGTCATTATCTATGGTTTTGGGTACACCAACAATATTCAATCCCATTTCAAAAAGTTTTTGTGAAATAGCTTGTGAGCCATCTCCGCCGATATTTATCACAGCGCAGATATTTTCTTCATTAAGTATTTCCAGCATTTCTTTTGAACGGTCGATTTCGATCCAGTTGCCTTTTTCATCCTGTACTGGCCACGCAAACGGACCGCCTTTATTTGTGGTGCCGAGGATCGTCCCACCTCGCACATGAATACCTGCAACAGTACGGTTGGTAAGAATCCGCAGCTCGCGGGGATCTTTCAGCACGCCGTTGAAGCCGTCGATGCACCCAACAATTTCCCAATCTTCTTCCTGGGAAGAGCGCTTCACGATGGCTCGGATCACCGCATTAAGTCCGGGGCAGTCACCGCCGCCGGTTACCACTAAACATCTTTTTTTCATAGTCACAATATTATATATTTATTAATTACTAAAAGGCAATTAATTTTATACAAACGGGCGGTACTGTTTTTGTGTCAAGTTTAGGAAGTGCTTAGGATGAAATGTAAAATTAAAAATGGAAAACGGAAAATTAAAATCTGTAGATTTTAGTATGATTGCATAGGTGCAAGTCCTCTTGCTTGTCGCGTCGAAGCATAGCGAAGACGGGATAGATGCGAAAAAACAGGGTTATCGCATTCGTTAACGTTTCAAGATCAATAAAACGGCTTTTAATATTAATGATCAAATAATGTGACCCATCGGTACGGCTTTAGTCGGGAGGTGTGTAAAATATGCAGTAAAGCCAGTAACTTTAAAGAAAATATACAATTAGAAAGTATCTTTTTATTTGTATTAAGCGCTGAATATATTCAGCCACCACAAAATTTAATTTTTTTCAATCGGGGTAGGTGCAGATTAATCCTGCGCCGCATGATTCCTGTCATGGAGTGGTCCATGACAGCTCATATTTTGGCGTGAGAGGACAGGGTGGAAATATACAATCCATCCGTCCCATTCTTGACAAAGAAAACCCAAAAAAAGTTTGTATAAAAAAATTAAGAAGGAACATTTTTATGTCCACATCGAAGAATCCTGATATTAGAGTACGCTTTGCTCCAAGTCCCACCGGCTATTTGCACGTGGGCGGACTTCGCACCGCATTATTCAACTACCTGTTCGCAAAAAAGAATAACGGATCATTTATTCTGAGGATAGAAGATACGGACCGTAAACGATACATCCCGGGAGCGCAGGAAGATCTGCTTAAAACCATAAAAGAAGTTGGGCTGGATTATGACGAAGGTCCGGTTATCGGTGGAGAATACGGACCCTATATTCAGTCTGAGAGAAGTGACCTGTACCGGAAATATGCGCTGGAGCTGATCGACAAAGGCGCAGCATACTATTGTTTCTGTTCTGAGGAACGGCTGGAAAAGCTGCGCAATGATGCAAAAAAAAATAATACAGTGGTCATGTATGACGGCACATGTAGAAATCTCTCTCCGGAAGAGGTGCAGGAAAAACTCGCACAAAATGTTCCTCATGTGATACGCCTAAAAATTCCCAGAGAAGGATCAACTGTATTTTATGATGTGGTTCGCGAACGGGTGGAAGTGGACAACGCACTGGTCGATGATCAGGTGATCATAAAATCCGACGGCTTCCCAACATACCATCTGGCAAATGTGGTTGACGACCATCTTATGAGGATCAGCCATGTCATACGTGGAGAGGAATGGCTCATCAGCGTGCCGAAGCACATTTTTATGTATGAATCTCTCGGCTGGAAAGTGCCGAAATTCGTTCACCTGCCCCTACTGCTCAATCCGGATAAAACAAAACTCAGCAAACGCCAGGGTGATGTCGCAGTTGAGGACTATCTGGCAAAAGGATATCTGCCGGAAGCTCTAACAAATTTCATTGCACTCCTCGGCTGGCATGCAAAGGATGATAGGGAATTCTACACGCTTGAGGAATTGGTCAACGCCTTTTCGCTTAAGCGCATCAGCAGATCCGGTGCTGTTTTCGATGTGGAAAAACTCAAATGGATGAACGGTTCGTATCTGCGCAAGCTAGATCTCGAATATATTGCCAAAAAAGCAAAACCCTTTTTCGAAAAAGCGGGAATAGATATCTCAGATCATGAAAAATATCTTCGGGTTGTGGATAATGCGCGAAACCGGGCAGCAACTATACCGGAAATGATTGTACATTCCGAAATGTTCTATAAAGAACTAATATTTTCTGATGAAGATGAAGACATAATGTCCAAAGAAAAAGCTCAAAAATTGTTCTCCTTCTGGATAGAGAAATTGAGCACGCAAGAAAACTGGACTGAAAACGAAATAAAAGATCTGGTAAAAGAAACAACCGATGTTGTTGGTGTGAAAGGAAAAGATCTTTATTCCCCGCTGCGTCTCGCACTTTTTGGAGAAGTTCACGGACCTGATATTCCTGCATTAATTGACATTCTTGGAACTAAAGAAGCAATTGCACGCTTGAAAAGCGTTTTAAATGTAGCATAGGAGCACAATGGATGATAAAAAGATAAAAGACCTGCTTACAAAAAATGAAGATACAAGATCTAAAGATTTTATCCGACAGATCATCGAAGAAGATATAAAAAACAATAAGCATAATGGCGAAGTGCATACGCGTTTCCCGCCGGAGCCAAACGGTTTTCTTCATATCGGGCATGCAAAAGCGATCTGCCTGAACTACGGCATTGCGGTGCAATACGGCGGCAAATTCAACCTTCGCTTCGATGATACGAATCCTATAAAAGAAGAAACAAAATACGTGGATGCAATTCTCGAAGATATGAAGTGGCTCGGCACCAACTGGGAAGACCGGATGTTCCATGCTTCGGATTATTTTCCTATTCTCTATGATTATGCATTAAAGCTCATCAAAAAGGGAAAAGCTTATGTTGACGACCTGAACGCTGATGAGATCCGCGAATATCGGGGCACACTTACCACGCACGGGAATAACAGTCCATTTCGGGAACGCTCCGTTGAAGAAAATCTCGAGCTTTTTCTAAAAATGAAGAATGGCGAGTTTGCAGAAGGCGAAAAAATCCTGCGAGCCAAAATCGATATGGCTCATCCCAATATGAATATGCGCGACCCGGTAATGTACCGCATCATGTATAAAACCCATCATCGAACAGGTGATGAGTGGTGCATTTATCCGACCTATGATTTTACTCACGGTGAATCTGACTCCATCGAAGGCATCACACACTCGCTTTGCTCCATTGAATTTGAAAATCACCGACCTCTTTATAACTGGTTTCTCGAAGAGCTTGAGATATTTCATCCTCAGCAGATAGAGTTTGCGCGGCTTAATCTTTCTTACACAGTCATGAGTAAACGAAAGCTGATACGCCTCGTGGAAGAAGGTTTTGTCGACGGTTGGGACGACCCGAGAATGCCGACCATTTCCGGCTTGCGTAGAAGAGGTTACACTTCGGATTCCATCTGGGATTTTCTGGACAGGATAGGTATTGCAAAAAGTGACAACATCGTTGATCATGCGCTTCTTGAGCACTGCATTCGTGAAGAACTCAATAAAACCACAAACCGCTATATGGCTGTGCTCAAACCGCTCAAAGTGATAATAGATAATTATCCTGAAGATCAGGTAGAAGAATTGGAAGCGGTTAATAATCCAGAGAACGATTCGGCAGGAACACGAAAAGTTCCCTTCTCAAGAGAATTATACATCGAGCAGGATGATTTCATGGAAGATCCGCCCAAGAAATTCTATCGCCTAGCACCCGGGCGCGAGGTACGGCTTCGATATGCCTATTTCCTGAAATGTAACAGCGCAGTTAAAGATGATGACGGAAATGTGATTGAGCTGCATTGTACTTATGACCCGGAAACAAGGGGTGGTTCGGCTCCAGACGGAAGAAAAGTAAAAGCCACACTCCATTGGGTTTCTGCCCCTCATGCAATTAATGCGGAAGTGCGTCTCTACGAAAATTTATTCGTAAACGAGAATCCCATCAATGCTCCTGAGGGCAAAGATTTTATCTCAAATGTAAATCCTAATTCCCTGGATATCCTCAAGGACAGCAAGCTCGAACCTGCACTTGCCCGCATGAAACCAGGAGAGAGAATGCAGTTTGAGCGCAAGGGTTATTTCTGTGTTGATACAAAATATTCAACAGAAAAAAAGCTCGTGTTCAACAGAACTGTTACTTTAAGGGATGACTGGTCGAGAATACAGAAGGCAATGAAAAAGAGTTAACCATGAAATACTACAAAAAACTCATCGGAAAAAAATGTTACCTTTCACCTCTCAATATTGAGGATGCTGATCGGTATGCAGAATGGCTCAGCGATGCCGACATTGGCATCAGTCTGGGTTGCTATACCTTGCAGTTAAGTCTGAAAAAGGAAGAGAAAATCCTGGAGAAAATGATCGAGAGGAATGACTATGTTTTTGGCATCATAGATAAGGAAAACGAAACACTCATCGGCAACTGCGGACTGCACGACGTGAACAACATTGATGGTAGAGCGGAATTCGGAATTTTTGTCGGTGACAAGTCATATTGGGGAAAAGGTTTCGGGAAAGATGCGACCCGTCTTATCCTCGATTTTGGTTTCAATATCCTGAACCTTCATGAAATTTATCTGCAGGTTTTCGAGTATAATCCAGCTGCGATGAAACTCTATGAACAGGTCGGTTTTAAGAAAGCCGGCGCATTTCGTGAGGCAAAGGTCATCGGAGGCAGAAAATTCGACGTCATTATAATGGATATTCTCGCAAAAGAATATACGAGCGTTTTTATTCAAGACAAAATGCTCTCCACTGATAAATCAAAAAAGTCTTAACCACGAAAAACACGAAAGTATACGAATGAAAAAGGTGATCAAGAATTGTAATCACTTGAATCCTCTCTGTAAAGATTTCACAGAGATTGATGGAAATATTTTGCCAAAAATTTTTCTTCATTTTTTCTTTGTTTCTCTGCGACTTTGCGAGAAATTTTTTCACGACAAATTGTTGAAGAGTTTTTTTATAAGTGATCAGGCAAACATAATTTTATTGTAAGAGGTAACTATGGATCTACAAAAAATTCTATGCAAAGACTCCATCGCGATCGATGATTCTTTGAAAAACAAAGATGAAGTACTTCATAAAATTGCTGATATGGCAGTGCAATGTAAAGGACTCACAAAGTATAAACCCGAAGAGCTTTTTAATAAACTGGCAGAGCGCGAAGAACTGCTTTCTACAGGAATTGGAAACGGTATCGCACTTCCTCACTGCACCTTGGATGATCTTGACGATTTTGTGATCGGGATACTTGTCGTGCCCTCGGGGGTGAGTTTTAAGGCGATCGATAAGAAAAAAGTAAAAATCTTTATCTTTATTTTTGCACCCAAGGCAAAACGTAATGATCATATCAGCTATCTTGCTCGAATATCTCAGATATTGCAGTCCAAGGATGCGGTCGAGGACATCGTAAAACAAACTGATCCGGGAAAAGTATATGAGATATTTTCAACACGAGTAGCACTTAAAGAACAGCCGGAACAAAAACCGGGTATTGAAAACACCCTTTTTCATGTGTTCGTGCAGATCGAAGATACATTCGAGGACCTGCTTCAAATATTTTCAGAGATCGCAGAAGCACACATTTCTATCATAGATGCGAACAATCCGGGATATTATCTTCATGCATTGCCCCTGTTCGCAAGCTTCTGGAATGAAAGTGATAAAGGATTCAATAAGATTATACTGGCAATTGTGCCCAAAAAGCTCGCAAACGAAGTTCTCCGTCAGGTAAAAGCCATAATGGGCATTCAGAAAAATAAAGATGGAATTCTTGTGATAACAAATAATGTGAGTTATTTTTCGGGCAGCTTGAACAGATAGGGAAAATACATCATGAGCTTTCTTACTTCAATTCAGCATTATTTTCAAGCGCATTCACTGCCAATTCTTGCATTGATCGGTCTGGTCGCTCTGGTCAGCTTCTATTTCGGGAAGCTCACAAAAACGATCCGGCTTCCACTCATAATTGGTTACATGTTTTTTGGTGTGATAATTGGACCATCCTTTTTGGGAATATTAACACCCTCGATACAGAGCCAGCTTTCCTTTATCACTGAAATCGCACTCGGATTTGTAGCTCTTACTATCGGACTTGAACTTAACCTGAACGATCTGCGGAAGCAGGGAGCAGGCATTATTTCGATCATTTTTGCTGAATCCTTTGGAGCATTCATCCTCGTATTTTTTGTCGTGTGGCTTGTCACCGGAAATATAGTTCTTGCTCTTATATTTGGCTCGATAGCTCCTGCAAGCGCTCCCGCAGGAACAGTTGCAGTCATAAAGGAATACCGCGCAAAAGGACCTCTTACTAAAGCCCTCTATGCTGTCGTGGGTTTCGATGACGGGCTTGGAATAATCATTTTTGGATTTGCATCGGCTATTGCCAAAAATATTCTCAATAATCAGGCAGGCATCTCATCAGGAGGATTTTTCTCGCTGATCCTCACACCATTGAAAGAGATCGCTCTGAGCATCATTATCGGGCTAATTGTGGGTGCGCTGTTCTGTATATTGGTGAGAAAACTAAAAAGCTCAAGTGATTATTTTATACATATATTCGGCATTGTACTCCTGATGGTGGGGCTTTCCCATGCATTCCACCTTTCTTTGATCCTCACGAATATGACAGCCGGGATATTGATAATAAATACTCAGAGACACAATCTTATTGAGAGCATGCACAAAGAACTTACGAATGTGATCCCTCTTCTGTTTATCCTGTTTTTTACTCTCGCCGGTACAAGTCTCCGAATAGGTGTATTGCCCTCACTTGGATTCCTTGGAATTGCCTATATACTTGCACGGTCCGCAGGATTGATCGGAGGGTCGCGTCTAGGGGCACTTTTTGGAAAAGTTTCTAAGAACGTGCGAAATTATATTGGATTGGGCATACTATCTCAGGCAGGTGTTGCGATCGGGCTGTCACTTATTGTAAAACAGGATTTCGGCGGACTTGGAAAAGTGGTTGAAACAACAGGAACCGCACTCGTCACAAGCGGAGATCAGATCGGCACAATAGTCATTACTACCGTAACAGCCACATGTATATTCTTTGAGATCGTCGGACCAATTCTCACAAAAATTGCTCTGAAGAAAGCCGGCGAGATCAATGTTGAGGAGCCGGAATAACAGCCCATGTTTAGACTGATAAAGGGACAGCAGCAGGCGCATCGAGTTCTCACTCAGCTCATTAATGAAGGAAAAGCAGGACAGAGCTATCTCTTTTACGGACCCGCAGGTGTGGGCAAGCTTGCAACTGCACTGGAGTTTGCAAAGATAATCAACTGCAAGCATCCTGATAGCGGCGCTGATGAGACGTGCCCTTCCTGCCATAAGATCGACTCATTCTCCCATCCTGATGTTAACCTGATCTTTCCCACACCAAAATTCGAAGTGTCCGATGTAGGTGAGTATAAGAAGAAGGAAGAACAACAGCAGGTACAGGCATATATCGAGCAGCTCAAACTTACACCCTTTGAACGAATGCAGTTTGGCAAAGCCACAGCCATTCATATTGATAAGATCCGTATGATAGAACGAAAACTCCGTTACCGCCCGAATGAAGGAAATTATCGCGTTGTGATCGTCGTACAGGCAGAGGAAATGACGATTCAGGCGGCAAATGCCTTCCTGAAAACCCTCGAGGAACCGCCTTCTTACGCTGCAATAATACTTACCACGACGAACTACTCCCGACTCCTTCCCACGATCATTTCTCGTTGCCAGAAAGTGCGATTCAAAGCAATTCCATCGAAAACCATCGAGGAGCATCTTATTCAACACTACTACATTGAGCCAACCTTAGCTCGAATAAGTGCACGCATTGCAAACGGGAGTATGGCAAAAGCTATTCAGCTTTCAAAAACGGATTTCATCGAAGCCCGAAAAATGACGCTCGATATTATTGATGCACTGATGAATGATAATCTCGCAACGATTCATCGGATTGCTAAAAATTTTGCCAATAACCACAATGAAGAGCTCTTGAAAGACATTTTGGATTTTCTCGCGATCTGGTTTGATGATGTGTGCAGGTATACACATGGTTCGGAAACGATTTCTAATATTGATCATGAAGAAAAGTTGCAGGAGTTCCTGGACATGCACCAAATTTCCGACAGGATAATCCAGAATATTGTCCTTCTACTCGAAGAAAGCAAGCGTATGATTAGCGGACATGTCCATCATGAACTTATTCTTATAAACACATATTACGAGCTTCGTAAGCGGCTACATTCACGTGGAATTTTTTTATAACTTTTCTTATTATGCAAAATATTGACAGGTTTTTATCATATTTTAACATATCAAGCGTATGAAAATAATAATGAAAACAAAAAAACTTATATGGAGGTAGCATGAAAAAATTAACTATTTTACTTATAGCGATGTTTATCGCGTCCTTTTGTTATGGACAGAATGCATGGCTTAATGAACTTCACTATGATAATACAGGTAATGACGTAGGTGAATTTCTTGAAATCGTAATAGAAAATCCTGGATCTTATACTCTTAGTGGTTTTACAGTTAGTCTTTATAACGGTAATAACGGCGGAGTTTATGGTTCTGAAACACTGGATAATTTTACAGTTGGAAATACAAGTGGCAATTATACTTTCTACACTTGGCTTCATGAAGGTATTCAGAATGGTGCACCGGATGGTTTGTCTTTAGATTATCAGGGAACAGTAATTCAATTTCTTTCTTATGAAGGCACTCTGATCGCAACTGATGGACCAGCTATTGATATGACATCTACAGATATAGGTGTTTCTGAATCTAGTTCAACACAAATCGGCGAATCTCTCCAGTTATCCGGAGCAGGGACCCAGTATTCTGAATTTTTCTGGCTGGAACCTGCACCCGAAACTCCCGGGGCGCTTAATAATAGCCAGTCCTTTGGCGCAGCCACTGCGGTTATTATTAAAGCATATGCAATAGGAACCGAAGATATGGATGTATTTTATTCCATGCCTATGACATCTGTTTCCATTGGTGATTACGAACTGACGGGTACTGCAACGATTACCTTTACCGGTGCCACAATAGACGGGACAGACCCTAACCTTGTCCATCTTACCAATGCTTCAGAGAGCATGATCGGTGATTTGACACTTGATACGATAACTGACGCAGCAAACACAACTGATTATGAATTTTATGCCGGAGTCACTCCCATCGCATTGACAAATACATTATACCCCAGTGATGGGCATATTGATAATGGCATTCTGGCAACCTTTGATGCAACAGTTACTGCAAACGATGATTATAGTGATGTGTGGCTCAGCGATTTCGAGGGCGCATACAACGGTGCAATGATTTTTGATTTTAATTTTATCAATGAGGTGGCTGTAGACGATCAGGTACTCTTTGTTGCAGAGCGAGATGAATATCTTAATCAAACCGAACTTGTTAATCCCGTAATTCTCGATTCATACAGCGGGTTTGCTGTTTCCCCAACTGTTATTGATGGATCTGATATCGATCAGACAATTCCTGCAAATACAAATCCAGCAGAACAGTGGGAAGGACAACTGGTGGTAGTTGAAAATGTCGCTGTAGCAGCTATTGTTGAAACCGATCTTTACATTGGTTCAGACGATAGTTGGGTAACCAGTTTTGTTATTGGCGATAAGGTAGATTATCAATATGCATCTACCGGTACTGCCCTCGATGCAGCAGTTGCGTCCGGGAATCCAGTTGACATCATTGGAATAGTTGACTGGAGAAATGATGACGTCTACTATCGAATAAATCCACGTTCCGGAGATGACATCACTCCAAGCGGCGGTGAACCAGGCGTCATTAAGGCATGGGCTCTTGGTGTTGATGAGATGGATGTTCTCTATGATCTTGATATGACCAGCGCTTCACCAAGCAGTTATTACCTGACCGGAACAGTTACTATTACCTTTAGCACACTCGATATAGATGGAGATTATCCCCGTATTGTCCACCTTTCCGGTTCTTCGCAGGACATGATCGGCGATCTCATACTTGATAATATTTATGATTCAAATAGCGATACAGATTATGACTTCTATGCAGGCATCACACCAATCGCGCTGACCAATACAAATAATCCCAGCGAAGGGCATATCCTGAATGACAGGATTGCTACCTTCTCTGCGACTGTCACTGCAAACGATTCGTACAGTGATGTGTGGGTGAGTGACGATACTGGTGCATATAATGGCGTTCTTGTTTTTGATTATGATTTTGTGGATTCCGTGTCTGTGACTGATGATGTACTTTTCTATGCAACACGTGACGAGTACAACAATAAAACTGAACTCGTAGATCCGGTACTCTTATATTCTGAAGGTGGTGAAGAGGTTATTCCCACTGTTATCACTGGACTCAACATTGACTGGACAATTCCTGCAAATACCGATCCTGCGGAAATATGGGAAGGTCAGCTTGTTCAGATTGAAAATGTTATAGTCGCAGTTTCTGTCAAAACCGACCTTTACATTGGCTCGGATGACGGTTTGACTACGACCTTTGTGATAGGTGATGCCGTTGATTATACTTATGCTGTTACCGGAACCCTTCTTGATTCCGCAGTCGCATCCGGCGACCCGTATGATATTATCGGTGTGGTAGATTGGAATTATGACGATGTTTATTACCGTATCAATCCTCGCGACGCAGGTGATGTTATTTCGAATGTCTCTGTTGATCCTACTCCCGGCAACGAACTCGTTATCCAGAACAGTCCAAATCCATTCGGCGGCACAACCACAATTTCCTTCTCGCTTCCGCATAATGTCGTCGGAGAGATCAATATCTACAACATTCACGGACAGCTTGTAAAAACTCTTATTCCTGAAGATCAATCTGCAACCTGGAACGGGATGGATGCTGGTGGCAAAGTTGTGGCAAACGGCATATATTTCTATACTCTTGATACAGGCAAGGAAATTATCGCAAAGAAAATGATATTGATGAAATAAAAAATTTCCCAATATGAAAATATAAGGCGCACTTCGGTGCGTCTTTTTTTTTACCATCAGTTTTACTAACAGGGATACCCCCAAAAATTATAAAGTGATATTCTGGGAGTATTATGAATAAAGGGTTTGCAGAATTTTTGGGGTGGAAAATTACTTTTGGAAAAGTTATTAATTTTAATCATAGTGATAAGTCAATTATTACTTTCAACCGAAGCTAGACATGCGAATAGCATATATTGCAATAATATATCGCATCTATGGCGCTCTGCGGCATTTATTCACTTACCGGAAGCTTACGCATCCGGTTATAAATATTCAACACCTATGGTGTAGAATTATATGAATGCAAGATTGAATTTAAAGTTCCGATAGGAACGATATGTTTGTAACGGTGAGTGTCAGCTCTCCGAACCAGGAACCAATAATGATATTAGCACTATAGGTGCGGAATGTAAATTTCTTTATATCCGCATAAGTATATATCATAATCTTATCAAAAAGCGTCATGTATCTGAAAAATTTTGGGGGTATGCATAATCAGTTTTACTAATTCTTGACAGCAATATGAAATATTCCATTAAAAATGGAAACAACTTGGAGGTTGTATGAAAAAAAGCGCGATTCTTACGATTTTGTTTTGCGCAATATTCACTATTGCGTTATATGCCGAGTGGTCTTCCGACCCATCTATAAACACCGTTGTGTGTAACCTTCCAGGAGAAGATGCCATTCCCAAAGTAGTTGCCGGACCGACTGGTGATATCTACTTCGGATATTTTTCGAGCGCAGAAGGTAACTATAATGTGAGACTGCAGAGATATGATTCTGCAGGGAATCCGCAATGGGCAGCCAATGGCATACTCATCAGTAATCACACAGCGATGTCCTGGCTCACGGACTGGGATATGACGGTTGATCAGGACAATTATGCGATCCTTACTTTCCAGGATATTCGGAATGCAGGCAATAATAATATCTATGCATATCGTATTTCTCCGGAAGGCACCTTTATGTGGGGATTGGATGGACTGGAACTTTCAAATTCTCCCGATTTTGACGCGGCTCCAAAAGTCACAGTCACCAGCGCCGGAAATGCTGTTATTGCCTGGAGTTCTGAGGCTGTAAGCCGCCTACAGAAGATAAGCCCGGGAGGAACGCTTCTATGGGGTGCAACAGGAATCACAATTTCCGGACCAAATACCTATTCGTGGCCCCAACCTTTTGCGGTAGAAAATGATAATGTTATCGTAAAATACTATGACGATTCGGGTCCTGCCTGGGCTCCAACACGTCACGTTTATGCACAGAAATATAATGCGAATGGAAACGCTGTCTGGGCTCAGCCATGTGCGATATCCACTGCCGGTGCTATTACTGCATGGACGCAGATTCTTCCAATCGTACCCGATGAGAATTATGGTTTTTTCATCGGCTGGTATGATGATAGAGATAGCAACATGAATGCTGATATTTATGTGCAGCATGTTGATTCCAGTGGCACATGTCTTTTTACCACGAATGGCGTTATCGCATCCACAAATTATGGAAATGAGCATTACTATCCTAAACTCGCCTATCTTGAGGGCACCCAACTACTCTATGTTTATTGGAACGAAATGGATGGCGATCAGAATTATCGGGGGATCTATGGACAGAAATTCGATATGGCTGGTACGAGAAAGTGGGAAGACGCAGGAAAGATGATCATTTCTCTTGCCCTCACAGATATCTATCCCTTCGGTGCGGGGCATACAGACACCGATGTCATCGTTTTCTATACTGAAGGACTGAATGACGACTATGTGAAAGCTGTGGCTCTCGATTCTGATGGCGATTTCATCTGGACTGGTGATGTAGTCACAATGTGCTCCATAAGTTCCTCTAAAGTACATCCTGAAGCATGCGCGTTAACTGGTTCGCAATGGATTGTTGCATGGGAAGATGAGCGCAGCGGCAGAGATATATATGCACAAAACATAAATACCGATGGAACGCTTGGATATATCCCGGTAGCTGTCGAACCACAATATTCGGAAGATGCATTTCTACTTACCGCTATACCCAATCCCTTCTCAACCACAACTACCATATCATTCAATCTAACCACAGAGAGCACAGAGAACACAGAGATAAAAATCTATAATGTAAAAGGGCAATTAGTAAGAGAATTCAAAATTCAAAATTTAAAATTAAAAATTAATGAGGCGGTTTGGGATGGAAAGGATGAAAAGGGGAAAGAAGTGAAGAGCGGTGTGTATTTTTGTACTTTCCAAAATGTTGAGAAACATGCAGTAAAAAAATTGGCGCTTTTGAGGTAAAGATTGAAAATTAAATTTGACAAAAAATAATTATGCTTTTTCTTTTCGTTCAAGGTTTATTATGAAAAATAAAAATGAATTCGGGATTGTATTAAGATACACTATTGTCTTACACCCCCCCCCTCTCTGCCATAACTTGCATATCTGAAGGTGTTTATGAAAACAATCGGACAAATTATAAACAAAGATACATACAATACAATTCACAAAATTTTATATGCAAAAATAAATTCACTTAACATACGCCTGTCTGCTTTGTTTACCTAAGCAGGCAGGCGATCATATTTATACTCATATTGGAATTGATTATGAATATGAAGTTGCATGGAAATTACTTCTTATATATAACTAACTCCCTGATATAAGAAGGACATGTATGGGAGTAAATAAAGAAAAAAAACATAAAAGATAATATACGAGGAGTTATAAAATGAAAAAGAAAATAGCATTGAGTGTAATTTTGATTACACTTCTGACAACTACATTAGCAATTATAATAGTAGGTTGTACGAATAAGAAAATTACTGATAACAGCAGTTTGATCGATCAATATAAGGAAGTTGGCGTAAGACATAATGCTGCCCTAGATTATGTATTACAGGATTTAAAGTGTTTACAAAATGAAAATAAAGTAATTAACAAAGAGAAATTGGTAGATTATTGTAATGGTTCCATTAACGAATATTGGGAAAGGAATATTGAAAATTATAATATTCTAACTGATAATTACGACATGAATATTAAGCATCTTTTGAAGATTCTATCTCATACTACGAAGAATTCATATTTGGACTCAATTATTGCGAATTCAGGTTTATCCGATAAACAAGAAGAATATTTATATAGGATTTCTGATCTTGTTGATATATTTACTGAATTAACTCAATTACAAGAATCATTGGGTTTGATTGATTCTGAAGTTATAGATGATTTGGATCTTACTGATGATGAAAGAGGTCTAATACTCGCGGCTACATCTGTAGCGGAATCTTCTTTTGAATACTGGGATGAAAATTTTTATAATTGGCTCTCAGTATCGTGTGATTTATTGGGTGTCGATATTGATACTATAGAAGATCCCGAGGGGTTATCTGAAGAAATATGGAAAACCGATTTGGGCGGAACAATCGGAGGTGCCGCAGTTTTTGTCTGGATTCCCCCCGTTGGTTGGGTTCTTGGTGGTGTAGCTGGCGGAACAGCGGCTTCATTAGCTGAAGGAATAGTACAAATACTTAATATATTATTTTAGTAATATTAGAAATAAAAGTAATGAATATCGTTAATATTATTATGTCAGGAGATGTTATATGATTTTAGAAAAATTAAGGACCAATATGATCAATAATTGGGTGCTGTTTTTTTTAATATCCCTTGTTCTTCTTTGGATATCTTTTATGACCATAGGTAACCTTACGATGTTAGCTCTTCGAGCAAACGCACTTATGCCGTGGTGGAAAGCGATTATTTCTAGCTTCTTAGCTTCAGCTTTTGTCACAGTATATGTATTTAAGATAAAAAAGAAAAAATCATAATTCACTTTAAATTCTATTCTGTATGATTTTGTAGAACTTAATAAACTTTACAAAATTTCGACCTCGCAGCAATGACAGTGCGAGGTTTTTTTATATGAAGAAAGCAGTTTTTAGTTTTGTTCTCTTACTTGTTCTCGCATCGTTTCTGTGTGCAGATTATTACGACGGCACCGAAGGATTATACGGGGATGAGCTCAAAGCGGCTCTCTACAATATCATAAAAGGTCATACCGAATATACTTATGCAGATCTTCGCGATGATATTCTTATCAATACGGATGAAGATCCAGATAATGCGAATAATGTCATTCTAGTTTATACCGGACGCTCACAAAGAAAGGATTCCTTCGGCGGCTTGCTTGGCGAGTGGAACCGCGAACATGTATGGGCAAAATCACATGGAGATTTTGGCACAACACCACCTTGTGGAACGGATGCCCACCATATACGCCCAAGTGATGTTGGGGTGAATTCAATTCGCGGGAATAAGGATTTTGATTACGGCGGAAATGCGGTGTATGGATATTATGGAGATTATGCAGGCAATACGGACAGCGATTCCTTCGAGCCGCGCGATGAGGTAAAGGGCGATATTGCACGCATGATAATGTACATGGCAGTTCGCTATGAAGGTGAGAATGGCGAGCCCGACCTGGAGATGGTTGATTATATTCCCTCATCACCGAGTGGACAACCATATCACGCAAAAGAGAGCACGCTTATCCAGTGGCATCTCGATGATGCGGTTGATTCTTTTGAAATTACAAGAAATGAGAAGATTTATACAAACTGGCAGCACAACCGCAATCCCTTTATAGATCATCCTGAATTTGTAGAAAGGATATGGTGCTACGGTATTGATGACCCGAATCCTACGATTTCCTTACTAGAAGCATTTCCCAACCCCTTATCATCCTCAACTACTATTTTCTTCAATATAACCACAGAGAGCACAGAGAACACAGAGATAAGAATCTATAATATAAAGGGACAACTTATTAGAACCATTACCTCGTTCCCAAACCCCCGTTTGGGAACGCATGAAGCTGTTTGGGATGGGAAGGATGAAAGCGAGAAAGAAGTGAAAAGCGGTGTATATTTTTGTGTTGTGAAGACAAAAAATGAGCAGGCAGTTAAGAATGTCATAATTCTAAGATAGAAAAGATCATATATACAAAAAGGGCGAAATCGTAATGACTTCGCCCTAAATTTATTTGGAAATATTTCTATTTAAGTAAGATCAATTTCTTGATTTCAGATTGATAGGAATCAGTTTCAAGTCTGTAGAAGTACACACCATTTGGAATTTCTTGTCCGTTGTTGTCTTTGCCGTTCCATATAAAAGTGTTTTCACCAACCTCAGGATTATCGATTTTGTATGATGCGACGAGCTGTCCAAGAAGGTTATACACTTTAAGCTGAGGATTCTGAACCTGAGTGTTGGGCAAGCCAAATGAAATACTGGTTTGGTTTGCAACAGGGTTCGGAAAATTCTGTGTAATGAAGTACTTATGTAATTGCGGATCGCTTCCTACTCCAGTTATCTGAGAGCAGTCAACAAAACCGGTTCTTGCAAGGTTGTAGCGGTAAATTCCGCATAGAAGATTTCCATCTCCATAAGGTGTTTTATAGTCGATGATCCACATTCCTGCGTTTGTTCCGACGGCGATATCATAATCTCCGTCATTATCCACGTCTGCGATCTGCGGTGAAGATTTTATATCGTAGTCAAAATAGATTGGGAATTCAGGGGTTGCACTACTGGTCATGTCAATGCTATAGAGATATTTATTATTACAACCAAAAATTATGTCGTAAATGCCGTTTCCGTCGAGATCCGCAACTGCGGGTGTGGACTCTATGCCGGACGGCACATCATATGGGAAAGCACCAATGTTATTGCCATTCCAGTCGATAACATAAAGTTTATTGCTGAGCGTTCCTATGATGATGACAAGGTCATCAATCACATTGGAATTGTTAGGATTGATCACAACCGGTGAGGTGCGGATATCACCCGAAAGCGGATATTCATCCTGAATAGAACCATCAGCGGCTAAGATTGTGAGTGTTCCGTCAGCAGTTCCGATGACAATCCATAGATCATCATTAAATTTTACAATAGTTGGAGAGCCATGTGGGGCAGCGGAAAGAGTTGTTGACCACAAGGTAGAACCGGAAGCGTCAATGCAATAGAGCACTCCATCATTACAGGGTACAAGAATTTCTTTTGAGCCATCCCCATCGAGATCTGCAACTGCCACACCTACTGAGCTGTACATGAAGTTGGGAAGTGCGACAGGGAAATTCGGATATATTGTACCTGTTTGATCAATGACGTAGAGATTTCTTGTAATCGTTTGAACAATGATTTCCTTAACACCGTCATCAGTAAGGTCGGTAATGACAGGAGTGCAGAGCATGTTGTTGTCTGTCGTATATTCGAAAAGTATGCTTCCATTGGGATTGAGAGCAACTAGTTTATTTGCACGTGAAGCAGCAACGATCTCAAGCTCATCATCTCCATCAAGATTTGCCAGAGCGACCGAGCCATATATCTGGTTGGTCGTGTTATAGGGGAAGCCGCCGAGCTCTGTTCCGCTCATATTGTAGAGATGAACTTCACCATTCTTATCTCCGCATGCAAGTTCGAGGTCATTATCTGCATTATCGAGGTCCGCAATTGCAGGTGAGCCGGGCACACCATTTGTTATCAATACGGGCCAGCCGGCAAGATTGAGTGTAACTTCGATATCAAGATTAATATCTGCGTAATAATCTGTATTACTGGTTACATGCAAGATGAAAGGAATCATGCATACACCGATGCCATCATCGAATTCTACTTCAAAGGGATCGAGGATATTGAGTTGTGATGATCCTGCAGGGATATTGTTGTATGTGCCTGTAGGATCGGTAACGGTAGCGCGGGGATCAGTGCATTCAAGGGTTGCGACGACTGTTGTTGCAGTAGAAAAACTTTGTCTATTGGTGAGACGTACGCGCAACTGGGCAGTCTCGCCCGGGTTTACCTGACCATCTCCATCACCGGATACTTCGGAAACAAACATCTCATCATACTCAAGAAATGGGTAGATGCCACCCTGAATATTCATAACAGCGTTATCCACCACAGTAAATCCTGCGGGCATACCACCCGGGAGACTATACCAGCCATTATAGGATCCTCCCCATCCAAGATTCAAATGGTATATATCTTCGCCAGTGTTATATCCATCTACGTTGATAGCGTGTCCACCAGCACCGGTAATGCCGATTTCACAAGGTTTTGCATCCATCATATCCTGCTGCATCTGCGAATAGAAATTCGGATGTGACGAGTAATAATGTGCTGCAGTGTCGAACCCAAATTTGTTCAGAAGGGCGCTCTCAACATCAGAGCAATAAGCACCCGAAGCGTTTGCAGAATATTTCATATGAACAGCAAAACCGCATGCAACTGAGAGAACTGCTTTCATTTCATTATTAAGAGGTGTATTGGTTACATAATAAGTGCGAAGTATGTCGAGAAGAAGATTTAATTCAGGAAAAGATGGGAAATCTCGTATGGAATAATCATTATCTATGTATATATACGGAGTAGTGTAATTGGAGACATAATCATCTAAATCATCAAAATAAAGATCATTGATATATCTGTGGTAGTCAACGATCATTGCCATTGCTGTTGCGACACAACCTGTCACACATCTTCCTCCATATTGAGGATCGAGCGGGCAGTACATGTTCCACGGATAACCCTGATCATACGTCTGTTCTATCCAGCCACCGGTCGTTGTTGTTCCAGCCGGAGGATAGATGTCCCTTCCTTTGGTCCGGGCGATAAAGTAGCCAGTATCATTATTTTCATACTTTTTCCAAAGAAGATTGTTTTGAGCAATTACATCAGACGATGTGTATGGAATTGCTTCATTACGAAGTGTGAGATCGAGCTGTACATAATGATTCCCGATCGTCCATTCACCTTCTTCTACTTCCGGGAAATTATTAAGAAAGGAATAACCCAGGACGGGCACGATATCTGTATCTGTGGTTATTATAATAAAGCCCTGTGGATCGAGATGATACACGTAGGCAAGGATCGAATCATCGTTTCCTTTTAGTTCGTAAAAATCCTTAATAATAAAGTCGTTTTTATCTTCAATTTGCAATTTCAGTTTAGCGGTCTGTTCAGCCTGCTGAAATGAAACCGGTACCGCAGAAAGAGTAACTGCAAAGAGTACGAGAAATACACTCAATAAAAAAATTATCTTTTTCATTGTAGGCCTCCATTGTTTTATATAAAATAAGTTTACAGGGGCATTTGTGTCAAACTTTTTGGGCTGACTTGCTTCGTGTTTGTCACGCCGTTTGATTTTTTACAAGCAGCTTATAGTAATTCTGCATGTCGGATTTTCCAATATTGCCCTTGGGAATTTCTGTGATCTCACACTCAAGGATGAAACCGTAGAGAGTGACTTTTATAATATCACCCGCGTGGACTTTTTTCGAAGGTTTCACTTCCGAGCCGTTTAGAAGGACAAGCCCTTTATCACATGCTTTTTTTGCAATAGAGCGGTGCTTGACTATGCGGAGTTTGTCCATTAATATATCTATTCTCATGCTTATTTTACCGTAAGTGTATCTGCAAGCTGATAGCCGTTTGCGATCAGTCCGCCAAAATGAAAAATCGAAATATTGTCAAAACCGGCTGCTTTGGCAAGACGTATTTTTGATTGGATATCTTTCGACCTATAGCATTTCTGCTCGTCCCAGGCGCGTAGAGATATGGCAATTTTAGGAGAATTAACCTTGCTGAAATTTTTCTCCAGCAAATCCTCGAACGAAGAATCGGATTTTGTGTACATCATAAGGTGAATATGATCGAGTTCTTTGAACTGAAGCCATTTTTCCCAATCCTGATAAAAAAGGTATTTTGCTTCGTGGTTATCGGGTTTGGCAGTGACAGCAAAATCGACATCGGGTTTGAGAAATTTTATTTTTTCGCCTGTTTCCCGAATAAAATCCGAGATCACCCGCTGCTTCCATTCAGTATAATTGTTGATGTAATTGTTTTCTGAAACATCCTCGATGAAGTGCTCAAGAGCAAGAGAATTGTAGGTATATTCACCACCGGGATAACGGATATAATCAAGGATTATACCATCAATGCCATAATTTGCAACCACATCGAGAATTATATCCTGTGTGTAGCGCTGCACTTCGGGAATTCCCGGATCGAGGTATGCGCCCTCACCCCCATTGTGACTTATCATCGGATCATCACTGCTGGTTCTGCAAATCCATTCTGGGTGAGTAAAATACACATGATTTTCTGGCAGCTTATACGTGTAGAGAGGAGTGACCACAAAGGTCGTCATCCACGCATATACTTTTATGTTGAAGCTTTCAGCAGTTTGAAGGAGAAATGCAAGAGGGTCAAAGCCGTCAAGAGTGACGAAATATGAGATCGGCTCCGGATTTGGAAAAGTTCTGTCAAATCGGTTCGGTTTGTACAGCGCATCTCCACGGTATCGTATCTCGGCAAAGATTGCGTCAAAGTTCTGCTCAGCAGCAGTTTTAACCACTTTCACTATTTTCTGCGGAGTGTTGATATCCCATGCAGTAGCCCAGAGACTCCTGGTATCTGATTGCAGAAGCGCAGTTCCTGCAATGATAATTACTATCAAAAATATGAAAAATCTACTGAGTTTCATTCTCCGGTTTTCCCTGAATTTCTGTTACCAAACTTTTGCATGTGCCGTCATAGAAATAGGTTTCCAGCCGATCGTCGACTGCCAAATTTTTGATGGTATTTAGGATACGCTCTCCTTTTTTCGTCAATGTATAGCCGCTTTTTAATATTTTTAGCGGATTGAGCTCTTCGAGCTTTGCACTGAGACCAATAAATCTATCGTGAGTTTTTGTATAAATACCACTTATTGCATACCGCATTTGAGCATTGAGATCATTCATGAGCTTGTTGTTTTTATCAATGCAGGAATTTTTTAAAGATTGCAAAAATTTTATCTTCATTTCTTCAAGGTCGAAGCGAATGTCCATGAGGTAGCCCAATGAATCGCGCAGGCGAATCTGCAAGTCATCAAGCTGCTGGGAATAGTTCATCAGCACGTTTTCAGGATGTCTCCGCTCCAATCTATATGAGAGCTCTCTGCATTGAGTCGAATGCTCGTGCACTCTATTATTGAGGAGATTCTGCATCCGATCTGCATAGGATTCCAGTGTACTCAGAAGCGCAGTTCTTTCCGGAACGACAAGCTCCGCAGCAGCAGAGGGGGTCGGTGCCCGGAGGTCTGCAACAAAATCTGCAATAGTGAAATCAGTCTCGTGGCCAACTGCAGAAACGATAGGAATTTTTGATGCATATATTTCACGTGCAACGATCTCTTCATTAAAGGGCCAGAGGTCTTCAATTGAGCCGCCGCCCCGTCCCACGATTATTACATCCACATTTTTTCGTTTATTGAATTCTCTAATTCCTTCTGCGATTTCTCCTGCTGCTTCATCCCCCTGGACACGTGCAGGATAGAGCAGAATGGTTACCGGAAATCTTCGGGACAGCACATTTTTCATATCCTGGATTGCAGCGCCTGTCGGGGAGGTTATGATTCCAATTCGGGTTGGATACTCAGGAATGGATTTTTTATGAAATTCATCAAAAAGTCCCTCTTCCTCGAGCTTTTCTTTCAATTTTCGGAATGCGATCTCAAGCTCACCGATCCCAAGTGGACGCACCTGGTTTACATAAAGCTGATACTGTCCACTTCGCTCATAGACCTTGATCTGCCCGTAACAAATTACTTCCATGCCGTTCTCCGGTTCGAAGCGGAGGTAATAATTAAACTGGCGGAAAAAAACGCATAACAAGCTACTGCTCTCATCTTTCAGCGTAAAATACATGTGCCCGGATGAGAGTTTCTTGTAATTCGAAATTTCTCCCTTGATCCACAAAGAAGAGATGTTTGCTTCGAGAATATTTTTGATGTGAGAGGTGATCTCTGATACGGTAAAAATATTCTCATCCGCAAACTGCGTACTTTTCTTGGGTTGCTCCGGGTGTTCAGAATCGAATAAATTCATGTTTAGCAAAAGTCTAATACGTTGAAAAATTGTCAAATTTAGATGAGTTCGTTCTATTAATGTCAGTAAATAATTGACAGGAATTATTTCGTATATCTCTTTTTGCCCAAGGTTAATTATGAAAAATAAAAATGAATTCGGGATTGTAATACATTACACTATTGTCGTACCCCCCTGTGCCATAACATCCTTATATGAAGGAAGTTATGGAAAATACAACAAAAATTATAAACCCGAATACAGAAATGATACTTCCCAAAATACCGTATGCAAAAATAAATTCACTTAATTGTTGCCTGCCTGTTAATTTTCCCTGTACGGGCAGGTTATTCTTTTTAATGCTCTCTATGCTGTTTAGAAGAGTGAACGTTGAGACCGGGAATTGTAAGAAGGGAAATTACTTCTTATATTACTACTCCGGGATGTAAGGAGGACATGAGTTCGGAGTAAACTAAAGAATTAGGAGTTAAAATGCTTAAAAAAATTGCATTATCAATAGTATTATTAGGGCTAATGACAACAGGAAATTTATTCTCGTATGCAACAATTGACATGGTTGTATACTTGGCAAATGCAGATTATAATGGTGCACTTTATGTTCGGCAACCATTAAGAGCAGGTGGTGTTTATAATGTCCCTATACAAAATGCTAACTATACTGCTTATACAAGAGAAATTATTCCATATAGTCCTGGAACTTACTATGAATTTCACATTCTCGATCCAAATAATCCTGAAGAAAATGCCCAACCTATATTGGACGTCTATGCATATTCGGAAGAACAGGGATATTCAAATACCTATAGGGTCGATTTAGACCTTCCGGGTCAGACTGATTATGAAGCTTTTCTTGTATTTTATAATGAGAATATCTTTAGAAGCATAGATCTCGAAAGCTTCTTCTCACAATCCACCTCTTTCGATTTGTTGATTTATCCTGGAGACAAATATTTCCAGTTTACAGGTAGGATGAAAGTATCAACGGGTCCTGGCAATCCTCAAGACTATGGACATACTTATCATATTGAGAATATTTATGGTGGTGATAGTAGGGATATTGAGATACATCCCTGTACAGAGTGGAATGTATGGACAGAATTCTCTGTACCAATAGCCACCTATGAAGATAATCCTTTTTTTGATACTGGAATATATACAATAACGTGGACAGGCTCGGACAGTGGAGAAGGTAGGGTCAATATCTATACCGAAAATAGAAAATTAAAATTTGAGTATGTACCTGACTATGGCAACTCATTGTTTAATATTTCAGTAGAATCTTATGAAACCTCACCAGATGAATGGCACCCAAAGCTGGAATGGACTTATAACGGATACGGAAGTTTCTTTGCAGAAAATCCGTACTGGTCTAATTATTTTGAAACACAAATATGGAGAAAGAAAGTTTCTGTTCCCGGATTTATTGTTGAGAATTGGACAAATATTTCTCAAATTGATCCAGATGAGAACACATATATAGATGAAGATATTGAGAGCCCAGCCCAGACAGGTGGTGGATATTTCGGTATTGAAGGAACTGCATATTATAAGATCATTCTTGCTCAGAAACCGGAAAATCCAAATTTCGATTTGAGCGGAAATGATATTGATGATGAGTTCGATTTCGGTTATTCAGATACTAAAACGATTATGTATGGTCAAAATTCAAGTGGTGGAGGTGGACAGCACGAACTCTATATGAAAATTGAAGACATAACTGTCTCTAATTTTGCTAACCCAAATATTTCATTTATGATAAGAGATGACTCTATTATCAATACTCGAGCGAATTTATACAACCTTAAAGGTCAATTGATTAAAACACTCCTTAATGAGCAACTCAGAGCAGGAAAGCATACCCTTGTTTGGGACGGAAGAGATAAAAACGGTCGTAATGTGAGTAACGGGATATATCTGGTCAGAATCTCTCGCGCAGATAACCACATTTCTCAAAAAGTTACCTTAATAAGATAAGTTAATCTGGGAGGGCATACATATTGGGAATGCCCTCCCGTAATTTTCGGAGATTATCATGAAAAGGTTTTTTCTCATAATTTATTTTTTAATAATAGTAATATTCAATATTTTATATGCCGATGATTTCACTTTACAGCAGATCAATGTACCCTACAAAAGCGATTTATATATAGAACTTGAGAGAGGAGAGGAGTGCATCTGGTCATTGGGTCCGCGCGCTGTTCGTGCACTTACTATAAATAATGAAGAGCGGTTACAGCTTATAGATGAACTGCCATTATACGGAGAACTTAACGGATTGGAAATAAACGGCAACTATGCGTATACCCATGTAGGTCCTCCCTTTACGGAAACAATCTTATATAGAATATATTTGAATGATGATAACCTTGTTTTAGCCGACTCACTTCATTTTCCACCACCTGCGCATTATATTCAATTCTATAAATCCTTTAATAGAATATTTGCCCAGGTTTCTTATAGTTCATACACTATTCTTTACATTTTTGATAATGATACTTTCGAGTTATTACATCAATATAATCTGGATGACGAATTTCCGGATGTGTATTCCTTTGCTCCCATCAATGATACCTATGTGTATGGCAGGGACAGAAATAATACGAATATACGACACATTTATAATATTACAAATGTCGACAGTATTCACCAAGTTGCCCTGATTGATATAACCGATTTAAATGTAGAAACAGAATATGAAGAATCATTAAATGACTCAATTTTTGTATTTCTTGGTTTTCATACAGCAACATTTATCAATATTTCCGATATTACAGATTGGCACGTTGACTCTCAGATTAAATTTGATCAAAGTAATTATGGATGTAATGATATTGCGATCCTGGAAAATAACAGGATCATACTCCCCAGGCAATCGACCTTTGATCTTTATGATATGTCGGATTGCAGTAATCCTCGATTAATAACTTCTTGTTATAATGACTTTTCGTGCAGCCCATGTCCAATAGTTGGTTATGATACGTATTTTTGTACTGCAAATTTCTATCTTGGAATTGATGAATTACGTACAGAAGGAAACCTTATAAAATATGGCGGCAGGTGGCCCAAATTTGCTTCTACACGCGATGTAATTAAGCATAATGATAATTTAATCGTAAAAACCTTTGAAGAATACAATCTGCATTTTTTTGATATCTCAAACCTTTATGATCCTCAGTATATTTGTACTCCCCTTGAGAATTATTATCTATATGGTATTGATTTTTTTGGTAATAAAATGGCTGTTTCAAAGAAAGCGAGAGACGATCCTAACGATAAATCGACAGACGTTTATGATATGACTGATATTGAGAATCCTCAATTACTTAATAGTATTGAGAATTCTACGAGTTCCTCTATTTTTTTTGCCAATGATGATACCTTGTTTACCATCGAGCACTATTCAGGAGCATATCATTTCAATAAATATGATATTAGTGAAATGGGTACTCCTGATAGGCTTTTCGAGTTTACTTTACCTGGTTATCTATGGGGTTTTGATATATACGGGAATTATGCATATGTTGCTAATGATGATAATCTCTATATAATAGGAAATATTCTTAGTTCGGATACCCCTGAGATAATCAACATTATTGGTCTTAATGAATATGTTACTCTCAGGATTGAGGGTGAGGTTTTATTATTATTCAACTATGGATCAAGCAGCACATGGGTTGAATTATATGATCTGACGAATCCTGAAGAACTTGTCTGTGAACATGTGGTGTTTTTAGAGTTCAGTGAGGGAATATCTCTTCATAATGATTTGTTATTTGTTGGCTACAACAATGTTGATGTGTATGATTTGAAAAATTGTTCTTTTTTCATCGATGATCCGATATCAACTTTTTACACAACGTTTGGTTTGCAGTGGATGGAATTCTTCGAAAAAAACGATCAGAATTTTTTCTATTATGTTGGACAGGCAGGAGTTGCGTTATATGAGTATAATTATACTGTAGGCGTAGACGAAGAACCGGAGCAAAATATATCTCTACTCACCTCCTACCCAAATCCCTTCTCGACCTCGACCACACTATCATTTAATGCAAGCACCGATTATCACGAATTGTCGCGAATAAAAATCTATAATGTAAAAGGGCAACTAGTGAGAGAATTAAAAATTAATCCCGATTATAATCGGGAAAAAATTAATGAAGCAGTGTGGGATGGAAGAGATGATAATGGCAATGAAGTGGGCACAGGAGTATATTTTTATAAACTGAGTAACAGCGACGAACATATAGGGAAGGTTGTGAAAATAAAATGAAGGAGGAATATGAAAAAAATAATATTGATAGCGATTTTTGCACTATGTATGAACATTTGCCTTGCCCAAGATATCACACTTAATAAAATAGTCGAATACCCAACAAGCGGTTTTTACCTTGAAAAAAATAATTTACATGTGCATAAGAACCATTTTTTTGCAGCATCAAGTTATGGGCTTGAAATTTATAGGGTAGAAGAGGATGAGCAGGCACAATTGGTAAGCAGGTTACCACTACGGGATGATGCAAGAACAGTTGCCATAAAGAATGAATATGCCTATGTGCAGACAATATCATATTTTGAGGACCACACAACTCTTTATAAAATCAATATTTCAGATGTCAACAATCTCTCTATTATAGACAGTGTCTATACGGAAGATGAAGATGGATTTGGTCTGGTAGACATATATAATGACTTTATAATATTCAAAAATTATGATACCCTAAGTAATAACTATTACAGTATTTACAGAATACCAGAATTTGAATTTTTGCAAAATTATTATTGTGATAATATTTTCAAACAAGTTAATGACAGTATGGCATTATATAGATATGATGGGAACATCTTCACTCTTTATGACTTCAGTGATTTGGTAAATATAGTTGAATTAGGACAGGTTAACCTTAATGATAGCGGTATTTATGTGTCCGAAATTCAATCAATTAATGATTCAATACTTGCATGTATTGGGCAAGAAGGTATTGCATTCTGGAAATACTCCATTAATAGAAATTGGGAATATATTTCAACTATTTATTCCCCTTCAGACGAAGATTGGTCGGATAAATTATATGTCGCAGATGATTTAGTATTTATCAGCTATGTTTCAATATATCCTGGAATGAAAAGTATAAATATCTCAGATGTTTCTAACCCATACATTATAGATTCAAAAACATTACAGGATTATTATTATTATTTACCTGGTACTCAAATAGTTTGTGTGTCAAATTCTGTATTCCTTGGAACCTATCAAAAAATCCATCAATTTGTACATAATAATGGATATTTTGAAGAACAATACCATATATATAATAATGATCTTCAGCGAGGTGGTGTTATTTATAATGATTATTTATTTGTATCTTATGTAAATGGATTGAAAATATATGATATATCCTCACTAACGGATATTATTTTAATTAATTCAATTTATAATGATATTGAAACCTCTACTCTTTTTTTAAGAGAAAATTTATTGTTCTTTGTTGATTTTACTAACTATAGAATCATTGTATTAGATATATCAACACCAGAAACGCCAATAGTAAGAAATGAAATACCAATACCAATGTCAAATGGTGACTTGCTGATGGATGAAGCATATGATGAGTCGATATATTATAAAGAGCACTCTCCGAATAAAATATTATTAAAATATAGTATTCCTGAACCCAACAATTATACTGTAGATTTTCAATATAATTTAGGCTGTACTGGATGCGGATTCATCTATAATGATTATTTCTATTATTTAGCCGGAAATAATCCTGATGGACCCGACCTGAAAATATATGGTGGTTTGGAAGAAAATAATCCGGAACTGTTTATGACAATCGAGGATTTTGCAAAAGGATATATGGATTATCCAAATTCATATATTCAGAATCGTGATAGTTTGTTTTATCTTGGATCATGGATGGATGTCAGAGATTCGGTAAGGTTCTACGAGATTGGGGAACCGACAGAAATAAATTACAGATTTACTACACAGCACAGATGTGATAAATCAATTTTAATTGATGGTAATTATCTATTCACAAGCGGACGATTCTCTCATATCTATGCTTATGATCTGAGTACAGCATACGGATTAGTAGAGCCCGTAATAGATTATAGCGACTATGGACTTTCTCAATATTGTCTAATACATGAAAGTAATAATCATAAATACCTTTATCATTTCCAAAGTACTGCTTTTTCCATTTATGAAATAGAGGGATATAGCAACGACGACGAACCGGAAGTAAGCGAGCAGTATTTCACCTCCTATCCCAATCCCTTCTCAACCTCGACAACAATATCGCTATCATTAACCACGAATTTACACGAATTTTCACGAATTAAAATTTACAATGTAAAAGGGCAACTAGTGAGAGAATTAAAAATTAATCCCGATTATAATCGGGAAAAAATTAATGAAGCAGTGTGGGATGGAAGAGATGATAATGGCAATGAAGTGGGCACAGGAGTATATTTTTATAAACTGAGTAACAGCGACGAACATATAGGGGAGGTTGTGAAATTGAGGTAGGGGTTTAACATGTTAAACCCGATAATTAAATAATACATCTGTTGACTAAGCCCGGCTTTCTATATTCCCAAACTTGACGTAAAAAAATGCATCATTACCAGTGAAGCATGAATAAAATCGCAGTGGCAATGAGTGGTGGGGTGGACAGCACCTATGCAGCGATCAAGCTGAAAGAGCAGGGTTTTGACATTTTCGGTATTACACTGCAAATGTTCTGCCACCAGCATCCTGCCGATGAACAGGATCATGCAGATCAATTTCAGGAAGTCAAAACACTCTGTAACAAGCTCGGGATACCACATGTGCTCCTTCGGGCAGAGGAATTTTTTGAATCAACAATAATAAGAAATTTCTGCGATGAATATTTGGACGGACGAACGCCCAATCCCTGTGTGCTGTGCAACAAGGAAATAAAATTCGGACTGTTGCTGGAAGAAATCCTTTCACGCGGGGCAACGCACATCGCCACCGGGCATTATGCAGCCATTGAATTTGATAAAGAAACAAAGCGTTATTTGCTAGAGCGTGGCAGGGATGTTACGAAAGACCAATCATATTTTTTATGGCGATTGAACCAATACCAGCTTGAGCATACATTTTTCCCGCTTGCAGAAGAATCAAAAGAAGAAATAAGAAAGAAAGTTACACTGTATGAATTGAATGTTGATGATAAGCAGGAAAGCCAGGAAATTTGCTTCGTCCCCAATGATGATTATAAGGCATTCCTGAATAACAAATTTCCCCAAATAATTCAACCCGGGGATATTATTGGTGTAGATGGAAATGTGCTTGGCGAACATAAGGGATTTCCCTTCTACACGATCGGGCAGCGAAAAGGTCTGGGAATTTCCGCACCGCAACCACTATATGTGCTTGAGATCAGGGCGCAGGCAAACGAGATCGTGGTCGGTCCCAAAGAAAAATTATATCGCCGCGGGTTGATCGCGCTTGAATGCAATTGGATCAGATTTGAAGAATTTAAAGAACCTTTGAGAGCAAAGGCAAAAGTGCGATACAATACAACAGAAAAAGATTGCACGATATTTCCTGAACCTAATGGGATAAAAGTTGTGTTCGACAAACCGCAAATGAGCATAACTCCCGGGCAGTCAGTGGTATTTTTTGATGGAGAATATGTCCTCGGTGGTGCTATTATTGAACGAGCTATTGATCAATAAAACTAATCGAGTTTAGCATTTGGGTGTCTGATAATTTTTCCATAGGATTAAGATATAGATTTGAGGCAATTTCTAAATCTCCCGACCTGTCGGGACTAATTTCAAATAAAATATCAAATTTAATATAATTCCAGTGTAATATTTTATTTCATGTAAATTATTTTTCAGTTTTTCATCTAATTTATTAAATTTTCTCTGTGCCCGCTGCTTGCCAGGGCGTAGTTAAACGAAGACTGGTGTTCTCTGTGGTAAATTCTTTTTTGGTTTCGGTTCATCCGATTTATTTGATTATGAGTTTTTTATAATAAAATCTTCTCCGAAGAATTTGTTTTTCAGGTATTTCTTAAGCGGAGTTTTGAATAATTTTCTCGAAGTGGGGAACATGCACAATATTCCAATAAGATCAGTGATAAGTCCTGGGGTGATCAGGAGTGCTGCACCAAACAAAATAATCGCTCCGTCAAGCAGGCGTTCAGCAGGAAATCTGCCCTTGGCAATATCCAGTTTTATTGCATCTATTGTGCTAAAACCCTGCGCTTTTGCAAGATAAGCCCCACCCAATCCTGTGATTAAGATTATTGCAACTGTGCGCCATAATTCGATCAGCGAACCGACCTTAATGAGCAGAGAAAGCTCGATAGGGGGAACAAGGGTAAAAATGAGAAAAAGATAAAAAACAGTCCTCTTACGCATATGTTATTGAGCTTCGGTATCCTTCTTTTTGGGTCTGACAAGCAGGGAAAGAGGAATAAGAACTGCATATCCAAGTACGAGGAGTATCGTTCCAAATGTCGTTGTTGAATTCACAATGATGAATCCGATAATGATCGCAACGATCGCTGCGATAAAAAGTAATATATTGATCTTCTCAAATCTAAAACGTTCGACTTTATCTGCTTTTTTCTGTGCCATTGCAACTCCTTTTATAAATATATGTTATTATTTAAGTGTATCTAATTTTTTTTGTTGAAAAGAATGTTGTGCATTTACATGAATTGAGTTACTGGAGTTGTTCCAGAATCTCTTTTGCCTTGCCTACAGCTTCGTCATTATTATTAACATCGATCGAGTATTGGAGGAGCTCTTTTGCTTTTTCTTTCATACCGTTTTCCAAGTATATCAATCCAAGATGATAGCAGATGACAGAATCGTCAACATCGGTGTCAATGAGTACCTGCATGGCATTCAAAGCTTCTTCATATAAACCGAGTTTATAATAAACCCACCCGAGACTGTCCCAGATATAGATATTATCGGGAGCGAGCTCAACTGCTTTCTCGAGCATTATCTGCGCTTCTTCCAGACGGATATCGTGTTCGGTCAGCGAGTAGCCGAGCCAGTTCAGAAGGTCTGCATTATCGGGGAAAAGTTGTACTCCCTGCTCCAGTGTTGCTATCTCCTGCTCAAAGAGCCCGCTTTCATTATAGAACTGTGCAACGTTGAGATAAAGCTCAAGATTTGTGCTGTCCTGTTCAAGTGCCTGTGAAAAATAATATTCCGCATTTTCTATGTCTTCTTCATCTGCATAATATTGCCCGAGCCACTGTGCGCTGGTCATATTTCTTTCGGGGCGCATTTCGAGGAGAGCATATACAGAATCCGGGGGAGTCCCAGTTTTGAGCTTCGCATAGGATAACAACACCAGCGGATAGTTATTTATACAGCGATCCAGGTCAATCTCAGAAATATATTTTTTGCAGGAATCGGGGGAGTCCGATTTTGCATAGTTGTATGCCAGCAGCGCTTTCAACGTGCAGGAAAGCGTATCTGCCTGATTCAATTCTGCATAATCAAGAAGTTTATGAAAGAGCGAAACATCCCCCGTCTCGTTCACAATGAAGGGAATAATGTTTAAATGAGGGAGGAGAAAGCGTTCGTCGCTGATCTTGCCAAAGTAATCATTTGCCTGCTCGTAATTTTGAAGCTGAATCTCAGAAACTGCCATCATTTCATAAAGCTCCTGCAGGCGGTCGGGTTCCATAATCTCTTTTTCTTCAAGCAGGATTTGTCCATATTTGAGCGCTTCCGGAAATTTATGTGCTTTATATGCAGCAAAGAGGAACATCCTTTTTTGTACGGAATCCATCAACTCAAGAGGAAAATAGTCAGACATTCCCAAGACATTTTCGAATTGCTGGGTGAAATAGTAAGAGAGCAGAAGCTGCCTCATGGATATCATTGTGACTTCCTGGGAATTTTCAAGAAGATATTCCAGCTCCTCGATCGTTTTATAGAATTCCTTGTTGTTATAATAGAAATCGCCAAGCCAGATATGCGCCTGTGAAAAATTCGGATCAAGTGCGAGAATTCTTTGCAATGTCATTTCAAGCATAATGCTATCCTGCAGATGTGAGTACTCCATTGCGATCTGGTACAAAAGATCCGGATCGTTGGTTTCTGATTCTACACGATGGAGGTATTGCATCGCTTCTGTTCCGTTTCCTTCATTCAGCGCGACTCTATAAAATTCGAGGTATAATGGTCCACGATCATCAATTTGCTGAAGTCCTTCTGTGAGGGTCTCTTTTGCTTTCTTTGCATCACCTGTTGCAAGATAGCTATCTGCAAGCATAATATATACTTCGGGAAGTACGATACCCTCTGCCAGCACATCTTCGGCAAAAGAGATGAGCCGCTCCTCATTTTGAAGATAATACAGTACATTCAGGCGTTCGACGATCACCTCTTTCGAGCTGGGGTCAATTCGATAGGCGATCTCAAGAAGGGAATCCGCAGTTTCATATTGTCCCTGATTCAATGCAACTTCTGCAAGGGAGTAATAATAGAGCGAGTTTGATGCGTGTGCAAGAGCGCACAGAAATAAAAAGCCGCTCAACAAAATAAGCGGCTTGAGTATATTTGTTTTTGTCATGTTATAGTTGTGCAAAATATCCGATTGATATTGATCGATCAGGATTTTTATATTGATTTCCGAGGAAGTCGCGGAAGTTTATCTGTATCCTGATATTTTGGGCTACATTAAAAAGGAGTGCAGCGTTCAGGTAGCCGTTTCCTTCTCCAAAGCTGTATGTTTCTTCATCTTTACCCTTACCATTATCGTTAAAAGCGAAATCATATTCTACAAGGAGCGTGATGTGCTGGTTGATGCTTTTGTCAAGCCCGGCAAAGAAGTTTAGATTGCTATCATTATCATCCCATTCTGTGCTGTAGTTGATGCCGCCATGCAAACCGAGGTTTCCAATGAAATTGAAATTCCTGCTGGCAACTGCATAAAAGCCCTTTGATTTTATTGCAAACCGGTTTATCTCCGTACCGTCACTAAGTGAATCTGTATAAGTGCCGAATCCTCGTGAATCAAATCCAATAGCTATAGCGGGCAGTGTCGGAGATTCATCAAAAATGCGGTATTTTACAAATATTCCCGGGTAGGAATCCCATTCAGGAATCGAGTCCCCGATGATGTATTCCCCGCCGTACTGGATACCGAACATGAGCTTGGGAAGCACACCAACACCAGCTCCGAACGAAACGCCACCTTTATCGAAAATGTTGATTGGGAACTTAGCTTCCCCTTTTTGAAGTATGCCCGCTGTCGGGCAGTCGATCAATTCTGTCATCTCCAGCGCAAGAAGCGTCTGGCATGCAAAAAGAAGCATAATCACTACTACTAAAATATTTTTCATGCAACCTCCGTATTTATGCATATGAGAAGAACCTACATGCTTTAGTGTCAATATTTTGAAGATTTGAGTTTATTCGTATAAAGTTGATAACGGTCTTCCCAGAAGCGCAATCCCTTCGGGAATACATAGGAATCCAGTTTACTTTCAACAAGATCTTTTCTCCACCCGATCTGTGACTGAGTGTAATGCTCATTGTTTGATGCTTTTCCAAGCAGGATCAGGCGCATGAGGATATGTTCAAGAGCTTGAGGATTGTAACCTGCTCGCGCTGCATAGAGCAGTCCCAGCTTGTCCGCTTCTTCTTCATATTCTTCAAGCCGTCCCTGATAGATAGTTTCGTAGATGGAGAGAGCTATATCTTCAAGTTCAGCTTCCACATCGTCATATTTTTCATCATGCCCATACAAGCTGTCTGCAAGCATATCGAGCTCCGCGAAAGAGTCTTCTGCTATGATCTGGACTTTTCTTTTTTCCAGCTCCTGCATGCCGTGGTAGTGAGAAACATGCCCGATTTCATGACCAATTACTGTAGCGAGTTCTGCTTCATTATGAATGGCTTCCAGCATTCCGATTGTGATGAAGATAATACCACCCGGGCAGGAATACGCATTAGGAACGTTGATATCAAGAATGAAAAATTTATATGGAATATCATAGGAATCGCTTGCCTGCGCAACGAGAAGTCCTACGTAGTTGATATAATCCTGAAGCGTCTTGTCATGATATAATCCAAGTTCAGCAATTTTGTTTGCAATGGCAAATCCCATCGCTTCTTCTGAGAACGTAAAGAATTGCGGAGCATCAAAACGGGGAAGCTTCACGCTCTTTCGTATTTTTTTCAGGTTTGTTGAGCGGTAGGTGTTATCTCTGAATTGCTCAAATTTATATGGGTTTATATGATAGCTGAGAAATTCATCAATAAAATTAATGTTCTCATCGATCTTTTTTGAAAATTTTCCGCTCATCGCTTTTATTCCTGCGGTCATTCCGATCTGTGAAATTTCCGTGATCGCTTTTTGAGAGCCCATCTGAGCAAACATGTCATCTGCTTCTTTTTTCCCTTCTATGATTTTTTTTGAGATATAGCCCGAAAGTGTATCCGTCTCGACTTTCAGCCAACCGCCATTGTCCTCGATCACCGTAACAGAGTATCCCTCAGGCAACGTTGCAATGGGGGGGTAGTATGATCCGGGTCCGCTTCGAAGATATGCCTGTTCGCGCTTGATCGTTACATTTCCCAGCGCAAAAAGGTGCAGGATGATCACAAAAATGCCAAGTAAAACCACAGTAATAAAAAGATAAGATCTATTTTTCATTATTTTACCTCCAGGGTAAAAATGCCGTCCCAATCTTTGGGAGTTTCGTGCTTAAATTTTCTGCATCGTTCCAGCATAACACCGGACGCCTTATCATTGGTTGGATTCTGGGAAAGTCTTTCAAAAATGTCAATAGCTTTGTTCCATTCTGCCTTTTTATAATATGAAAGTCCTTTCGCATAATCCTCGATCCAGGCATTCTTCCGAACTGCTTCTTCGGTGTTCTCGTCGAGAAGCTCATATACAGAAGTCGGTTCTGTCTTGCCCTTCACACGAAGGCGGTCCAGCTCACGACATAGGAATTGTTTTTTTATCAGGTCATAGGTGGATTCGCTCAGCATGATCTGGGTTTTATAGATCTTGTTCACTCCCTCGAGCCGTGCTGCAAGATTCACGTTATCTCCGATCGCAGTGTAGTCCATCCTGTTCTTAGAGCCGATGTTTCCTGCAACGATCGGTCCGGAGTTCACACCGATCCTTGTATGGATATGAAAGTTATCCGCCGCATTGAATTCTTGCTTTTCCTCTTGCAATTTCCTGCAATATATTCTATGTTCAAAAGCAGCCCTACATGCCATTATTGCATGATCCTTTTTGGGAATAGGTGCACCGAATATCGCCATGATGCCATCACCAGTGTATTTGTCGAGGAGCCCATTATTTTCCAGCACGATACCTGTGATCTTATCAAAATATTCATTGAGCAATCCCACTAATTCTTTGGGTGTTTTGCCTTCTGAGAAGGTTGTAAAGTTGGCAATGTCCGTGAAGAGAACCGTTGCAGTTATGCTGTCACCGCCGATCTTTATTGAGTCTGGGTCAACAAGAAGGGTCTCTATCACGTCAGGATGAAGATAGCGGGTGAACACTTTTTTAATATCCCGCTTGGAACGCCCCTCCATAATGTAGCTGATCGTGGCACTGTATCCATAGGAAAGCACAAACCCGATAAGCGGAGTTGAGAGATTGAGTAAAATTCTATCAGCCCTCCAGAGCAAGATAGTGATGCCGAGAATATACGCTATTACAAGAAGCATAAGAGGATTTGCGATCTTGGGTTTAAGCCGAGTGAAAATAATAAAGGTTATAAAAGCAACAAGGATGACATGGAGAGAATTTATCCACCAGGGTACGATGGTTACAAAATCGTTATTCAAAAAATTGCTTAATGCTGTTGCCCATATCTCCATGCCGGGATAAGGATCGACGAAAGGGGTGGGACGGAGATCGGATAGACCTGATGCAGTTGCACCGAGTATGACATATTTGTCTTTGAATGTATTTTTCGGCAGGGAGGGTTCACCACCAGTTTGCAGTGCGAGAGCTGACTGAAATACTGCAGCAAAAGGATAATACTTGAACACACCATCTTTGCCGCCGGGACCATACCAATTTATGAAATATTTGTCATTTTTGTCTACTGGAATTGGGAGCTGATTTGTGATAAAGGCATTTCTTTTCACAATGATATCTTCGTGCTTCTGTCCGGAGATGAAGCCGCTGTAGGCGATCTGCGGGTAATAATTTCCATTAAACGAATAGATGAGGGGTACTCTTCGGATGATACCGTCATTATCGGGACGAATGTTGAGAAATCCCAGCCCTCGTGTAGCTTTTAGTAGAATCTCAATCGGTATTATACCACCCTTGAAATTTTGTGAATAAAGAGGGTTTTCCACTTGTGGCTCAATAGAAAAGGGTGTAATATCAGGTGTGACATCGGTTTCATTCATGGTAAATTCGGCGCCAAGAATGACGTTCCCGGCTTGCCTGATGAAGTGACCAAACGCTCCATCTGTTTCGCTGGCATCTGTTTCTGCCCTATCGATATCAGGATCGTCAAACATCATATCAAAGATAACTGCTTTTGCGCCAACAGAAGTAAAATAATTTACAACAATACCATAAAAATTGCGGGGCCATTTCCATAAAACCCCGAAATCCTCGAAGTAATCGAGACTGGTATTGTCAATGGCAACAAGCACGACATTGGAATCTGCGCGCTCCGGAATGGTGAAGGAGCGGAAGCGGTAGTCAACGGTTTTCCACTCAAGCTGCTTGCCCATATCGGTTTCGTGAAAAAGAGTTGCTACAATTGCGATAATGACTGCGATTATGAGCCCGACATACCATTTTTTGTATATTTTATTAAAAAAATGACCGAAAGTTGATTTTTCTTCAGAAGATTTATTTTTCATTGAATAGCCTTCCAGTTAACTGAATTTTACAAAATGAAAGCCAGCACTATTTTTATGCAACATTTTTATTAATTACTAAAGTTTTGCATATACATAAACATCAATAAAATCAAATGCCACCAAGACACAAAGCCACAAAGATGCCACAATGCTAAACTAGTTGGAATCATTTTTTTTACAGGGTTTTGATGGTTAAAATTACACTTTGCCAATTCATGATAAGACAACTACATGTACATTTTCCAGAAATTATGATCTATACTATAGTGTACTGTGAGGGCTGAATCAACGATCAACATTCCCATCTCATTGGATTCAGGAATAGGTTTTAATCTATCTTTTTGAATCTTTGGGTATTAGAGCTATTGAGGTACACTATATTTTTAAATAAAAGAAACTATACGATGTGATCGTATAATAATAACCTAAAATATACGATGGTGTCGTATATTCCAAGAGATGTTATTCGCTTTCTTCAACCCTTTCCGCGTTTATAATACCATTGGGTTGAATGAATGACATTCCAGTCACACTTTTTTTATCGATATGGAACTTCACATAGTAATTTTCGAGATCGCCTATATGAAATTTATTATCAGCATAAGGATGAAGCTCATACGCTGGTTGTCCTGGATAAGTGAGCATAAGCAAACCTGATTTGTTGAGTTCAACTGATACTTTTATTTCAGCTAATTTATATGTACCCGCAAATTGCAGAAGATATACAGGATCAGACATTTTTTCCGGTGGGAGCTTCTCAAAGACGATTGGTGAAACAGATGATTCAAAAGGGGCTGTTAATCTAAAGATGTCTCCCTGTAGATTTGTATGGAATTCAAGGAGAATATTGGATTTTGCAGGCAGACCCTCTGTCGGTTTAAAGATATCATAATGCCAGTGCTCGAGAGGACTTGCAAAGGAGTGATACACCATGTAAAGCTCTTTATCATTCCGTTCGATCTGAATGGTGCCATACCCCGGATTTTCATAAACCCCAACGTAATCTTCAAGATCGTGAGAAGGGTTGGTTCCTTCGACTCTTTCTATTGTTTCGGATACTTTTTCAATCTCAGCAAGGGTCTCCTTCTGCCCAAGGTTTCTCCCGTGCCAGTCCACGGGTTCGAGGTCAAGAAGCTGATCAATTATATAATAACTCGCAGTGCTTGTATAGCTGGAGTTGTTCTGATTGGTTAAGATCACCACGCCAAGATTGTCGTCGGGAAGCAGGTTTACAAGTGCGGTGAACCCATCAATATTTCCTCCATGCTGCACGTACGGATGTCCTCGATAAGTGAGGATGAACCAGCCCAATCCGTAAGCGCGATATGTAAGCTCTTCGCTCGAGCTTTCGCCACCAATGAACATGTGGGGCGTGATGAGGTTTTCGACTGTTGCTTCGAGCATGATCTGAGTATCATCGACTTTTCCTTTGTTGAGGAACATTCTGACCCATTGAACCATGTCATCGGCACAGGAGTTGATCGAGCCGGCAGGACCGACCGCAGAAATGTTCATAAAGTCCATTTTTGCGATCTCGTCGTTTTCATCTACTTGATATGGCAGGGAAAAATCGTCAGAATTCTGAGAAGCATCAACAGAGAAGTTGCTGTTATTCATGCCAAGTGGCACAAATATCCTATCATGAACTACATCTTCCCAGGTGCTGTTGGTCAATCTGCCGACCATCAAACCGGCAGTCATATACATGAGGTTCTGGTATTGGAAAGTATAGCGGAAAGGTTTGTTGGGTTCGAGATAACGGAGGCGATCATACATTTCTTCACGAGAAAAATAAGCACCATACCACATCAGGTCGTGTCGCGGCAGCCCGGAACGATGTGTCAGTAGATCGATGGGAGTCATTTCCTGCGTGGCGAATTCATCATACATTTTGAAATCCGGCATATATTCTATTACGGGAGTGTCCCAGTCAATAAGCCCTTCATCAACGAGGAGTCCGACGGAAAATGCAGTAAATGCCTTTGAAGAAGATCCAATAGCAAAGAGTGTTTTTGATGTAACAGGCAACTCTTTTTCCACATCCCGATAGCCAAACCCTTCTGTCATAAGGATATCATTATCTTTCACGACTGCCACAGACAATCCTGCCACATGCCACTGCGACATTGTGGAATCTATAAAGGCTCTGATCGCTTGAAGTTTCTCCTCCAATTTTGCTGCCTCATACAGCTTTTCCTGCTCAGATTTCTTGATAAGAAAAAATGTAAAGGTGCTGCCACCCTGAGTAAATTCACCACTTATTGTGCTGCCGTCTTCTGATAAAAATCCGTTAAATGTCGGTTCACCCGGAACATCTTTAATAGCAAAAGTTATATTAGATTTTTCAATAGTAATATTTTTAAGCGGAAGATCGATCGCCTGTTGAAGGGGAATATCAATAAATCCAACTAGTTGATCGACTTCAAAGAGGAATTCGATAACGATTTCTAATTCTTGTCCGGGCACTTCAATCGAGCCCTCCCATTCTCCGATGAGAGCGTTTTCATCAGCGGATAAAAGTGCGAGGGTCATGGTAAATATAATTAAAAATAAAATGATACTTTTCCAAAAATTCATTATGACTCCTTAAGCTGATCTTTCTTGTATTTTAAACTCTCCATCTTCGGTGAAACCAGAACCACTGTTTGGGATACTTTCTCACCCATCTTTCGAGTTTCGAGGTGAACAATTGTGTGTATTCGAGCACGGCTTCATCAAAGGAATTTTGTATTTCAGGATAAATTGGCGGTTCGAACTGGATAACGTAGATTCCGTCACGCCTGCGGTAACACACAGTAAAAAGAACAGGCACTTGATATTTCAGGGAGATCTTTGCGGTTCCCGGATTTGTCTGAGCAGACATGCCAAAGAAGTTTGCCGGAACACCGGTCTTTCCTGCTTTCTGATCTCCAAGCATAAGAATAACCCTGTTCTCTTTGATCGCAGTTACAATTCCCCGAAAAGCGATTTTCATAGGGATTAAATGCACAAAGTTTGATTCGCGCATGTTGTTCACAAAATTATTGAAAAATGGATTTTTCTGCTTCTTTGCAACAGCATATACACGTTTTGTGAGATTACCCAAAAGCTGTGCAGCCAGCTCCCAGTTCCCGAAATGCCCCGTGAAAACTATGCATCCCTTATTATGTGCGAGAGATTCGTTTAGATTCTCCAATCCACTAAACTCTATGAATCGCTTAAAGGTTTCCGGGCGTTTGGGAGAAAACCAGCAGAATTCTACAGCAGTATATCCAAATGAGATATTTATTTCACGAACGAGTCTATAAATCTCTTTTTCGGATTTAGCAGGAAATGCTTCTTCCAGTTGTCTTTTCACAACGGCACACCGCACTTTTACTATATGAAAGTTGAGCAGTCCAAGTGTATGACCGATACGGCGCGCAGCAGGGAGCGAAAAAAGATTAATCGTTCGGAATAATGTCCTGAAAAGGAGTGTTTCGATGTAGTAAACAAACATTACAGGATTTTTCTCAGATGGTCTTTTGCATTCATATCCATGAGAATGACATTTACGCCGGCATCAGCGAACATACTTTCTGCGAGTCTGTCGGGATAGGAATTTGCAATATACACAGTTTTTATCTCTGCATTGATGATCATTTTTGTACAGATGGAACAGGGCTGGTTCGTGCAGTACATAGTCCCATCCTTGATCGACACGCCGTTTACAGCAGCTTGAATAATTGCATTCTGCTCGGCATGTACCCCCCGGCAAAGTTCATGGCGTTCCCCGGAAGGTACGTTCAATTTTGCCCGCAGGCAACCGACATCCGCACAATGGGGAACACCCTTTGGTGCTCCATTGTAGCCGGTGGAAAGGATTTGATTATCACGCACAATTATTGCACCAACTTTCCTTCTAAGGCAGGTGGAGCGCGAAGATACGAGTTCCGCAATTTTCATAAAATATTCATTCCAAAAAGGGCGTTCGGTTTTCATTAGTTTCCTTTAATAATTTTTAATGAGATAAAATTTTATCAGCCTGCTCCAGAACGAGTTTTGGAAAGAGTTCTATCATACATTTGAAATGTCCCCTTGGACAACGCTCGTTTCCATGAAGAGTACATGGACTGCAGCTGAGATTTAGGGTGAGGACTTTCGCATTCGGATTAAGGGGAGCAAAACCTAGTATAGGATGCGTGGGTCCAAAAATCGCTATCTGGGGTGTGCCAAATGCAGCAGCAATGTGCATGGGTCCGCAGTCCCCACTTATGAAAAGGTTGGAATGTTTAATAATTATTGCTGATTCTATCAAAGTTGTCCTGCCGCCAAGATTTTTAATTTCAGCTTCTGATACTCCAGCAAGCTCCGTTGTCAAATTTTTCTCTTGCTCTGTTCCAATAAGTACGATTCTCACATCATAATTATCCTGAAGATGCCGGATTACCTTCTTATAATATTCTGCGGGATATTGCTTTGTAAACCATGAAGCGCCAGGTGATATCGTTACGATTTTCTTTTTGCTTTTCTGTAGGAACGATTCTGCAATGGCTTCTTCATTATCAGGGAGGAAGAGATCAATCTTTCTTTCGTCCAACCTAAGATTGAAATTTTCCAATACCGAGGCATAAAAGTCCACCGTAGAAGTTATCGGTTTCAGGGCATGATCTTTTATCAATTTTTTTCTATAATTATGCTTCTTGTCATAAGTAAGCACTTTTCCCCGCACAAAGCGTTTAATAAACGCAGAGCGCAATTTGTCATGCAGGTCAATAATATATGTGTAATGCTCCTTTTGCAGGCGTGTTATAAGCTGGAGCCAAGATTCATTCTCGGGATCAAACCTGATGAGGGTATCGATAAATGGATTATATTCGAGAAGAGGAGCAAACTGTTTTTTTGTGAGAAAGTGAATTTCGGCATCGGGTAAATGTGTACGAAAAGTCCGAATGATCGGAGTGGTGAGCAGTACATCTCCAAGAGAGCTGAACCTGAGAAAAAGCATTTTCATGGAGAAAAGTTTAATGTGCCCCATGCAACTCCTGTCAATCTTTGCAAATTGAAAACTAATTTGCTTGACACGGGAAACAACAAAAAATATGAAAAACTGAAGTTAAGAAGCTCAGGAGTTCAATGAATAGTTCTCTGTTTGTGTCTATCTTTTTTATTATTTTTGTTATCGCTCAACGGAACAAGAAAAAGAGATTATATAAATATTTTATGAGAAGAAAATCGAAGGACAGGTTACCAATGGATATATCTTTATTAAAAAATCTCTCGAGCAGAGAGGTTAAAATTTATTTTCTTTCAATTGATTCTATGTCGAGTTCGGAAACGGGGATGATCAAATCGGTTAATGAGGATTGGGTATTGCTCGAAAATAAAAAAGGAAAAGATGTTCTGATCAGCAATGATAAGATAATCAAGATCAATACGAAGTAAAAAAAGTTGGCTTACCTTTAAGATAAGCCGATTGAAAATTATTTTCAGAAGATCACTTCTGAGATATCTGAACAATCTCGGGTTTTACATTCTTGTAGCGAGGCATGCTCATCCCGATATTTGCATTGATGTAAGTGGGATCACAGATGAGATATTTTTTCCCGTTCACCATCACATAATCACCGGACACATTGTCGATCTTTACTGCGGTAGCAATATGTCCCGGATAATCCAACCCGATCACTTCGAGCCCGAGAAGTTTTTTCACGAGATAAGCAAAAATGACTGATCGATCTTCGCAGTCACAGTAAGGATAGAAAAGAGTTTCTTCTGCAAAAAGGCATTTCTCTTTTCCAAACTGCTGCTGATCGGTTTTATATTTGAATGCAGTCTGAACGAAACGTAAAAGTATGTTTAGGGCTTCGGATTTTGATTTTCCGGTTAAAATTGGCTTGAGTTGCCCGACAAGCGATGCATAAGATTGGTCCATTAAGGGAGTGTTGAAATAAATTGGATATGACGTGTGCGGATAGGTGTTCAGGAAATTTACGATATTTTTATTATAGGTATATTTGATGGTATAGTTTGTACCGTTATAGGAAAATTTCACCTGCTTCGGCACATTGCCCCATAAAACAGGGAGTGTGTTCAAGCTCAGCGAGACTATCTTATTTGCATCTGGGTAATCGCCTTCGTAGGTATACATCGAACCGAGCTGAAGCTCTTTCCCATCGAGAGACATCACATAAAAACGTTTATTCTCAATTGTGAAGTAGGGTGCGCCGAAAATATCATCCTTGCTTGGAAGGAGCAGGTAAACCTGGTCGTTCGAGTAACCGATCTTGGCATCGTAGCCCGATTTACTCAGCATGAACCATGTGAAAAGGAGCGCATCGGTGTCGTCCCCGTTGTTGATTTCCCCTCCAATTGAATAGAGGAGTGAGCAGTATCCCCAGTCATTCAAGGCGAGGGATCTTTTGTAAAATTCTGCTTTCTGCAGGGTATTTTCGAATTCTGCATTGCTGATCTTTTTCCAGTATTCTGCGATAGACTCATTGTTGGGTTTTCCATTCATAGAAATTTGCAGAGAGGACTCGTTCGGCAGTGAGATAGGGGCTTCGTAAAAATCAACCGATATTGAAAGCGTTTCGGTTTTGGGTGTTTGTTTTTTTGTCTGGATATGAGAAGTTTCTTCCTGCTCGGTCTGCTTCCATGGTTTCGTGGCTGGTTTTGATTTTAATTCTTTTTCCGGTGATTTGAAAGATTTGTGTGTCTCGGGTACATCGAGCTCTTTTATGGTGTCATTTCTTTCTATTTCAGTTTGCTCGAGCGGCTGAGGTTCTGCTTTTGGAATAGCAGTCGGTTTAGGGGTATCATCGACCTTCAAGCCCTGAAAAACCTGGAACTGTTTCCAGTCATCTTCGAGGAACTGCATGAACAGTCTATCCTGCTCGGTTTTATAATCATCGAATTGTTGTTGATCTTTTTTGAGCCATTCTTCATAATCACTTTGGGCGAGCAGGGGTGCAGTGTTCATCACAAGTAAAATAGCAATAAAAATGAGAATTTTATTTTTCATACGTATGCTCCGATCTTTAAATAAAAAAAATTATAAGATGAGGATGAAAAACAGAAATTTTTATGGCAAGAAAAAAATCATTTCAAAATATAAAAAATGTATGTAGGATTAGAATTTCATCCAGAATATAGAAACCCATAAAATTTTTACAATTTGAAATTTATCTTGACAACAAAATTTGCAAGAATATATGTTACGTCTAAAAGGGTAACAAAAAATGAAAGATCTAAAAAAAGTAGAAAAACTTATAATTAACCTTGGCTTATCCTTGCGAGAGGCAAATGTATATACCACTCTTTTTCGAAAAAAGGATTTTACTGCCTCTGAACTCCAACATCTCTCCGGTATCCCTAGAACTAAGGTTTATGAAGTATTGCATCAATTAATTAATAAAGGGATGTGCATTGAGAAGAAAATCGGACGTTATAAAAAGTATGAGGCTACAAATCCCGTATCTGTTTTTGATAAATTACTAAATGATTTGTCAGTAAAAGAAAATTCACTCAATAATGCATTAAAGATTCTATTACCTATTTATAAAAACAGGGAGGAAAATGATAATCCACTAGACTATATTGAAGTTCTTAAGGATAAAAAAAGTATTAATGAGAGATGGTTAGCATTTCAAAAAAATGCAAAGAAAGAAATTCTTGTATTTAATAAATCGCCTTATGCTCTATCCTTAGCTGAGAATTTAAATCATGAACTTGATATTTTAAGAAATAAAGTTAAGGGTAGAGGTATCTATGAATATAATGAAATTATGTATTCGGATGAAAACAATATTAAAATAATATCATCTTCGATTGATGGAGGCGAAGAGGCACGAATAGTCAAAGAATTGCCTATGAAAATGGCTATCTTTGACGAGAAAATTACAATGTTTGCCTTGAATGATCCCATCTCCTTAAAACCTGATATAACATCTATGATTATAATCCATCCCAGCTTTGCAAGGGCACTAAAGTGTGTATTTGAAAGTATCTGGGAAAAAGCAATGCCATTTGAAGAGTTTAAGATTAATTTTGAAAAATCTAACTCTGTAAGAGAAAAAATGTCGTAAAATAAGAGAAGGCCTGTTAGCATATAACTTTGGCGAGTAAACTAACAGACCTATTGTGATAGAAAGAAGTAAACCAATAAATGGGTCGCCCCTCTTCTATTACTTTAATAAAATGAAAAGGGGTTTCAGATTGTCAAGAAAGAGAAAATTAATTAAGTTTTTTGGAAATGTGTATTGGAAAATGCAATCCTTACAGATTCAGACTAGAAAGCAATGAACCATTTACTAAAACTAATGTCTAGGATAGGAAAGGATAATTTTACAAGGTTTATTTACCTTTGTAAATATCCGAATTTTAGATTTTTTAATGTAATAGATAGGTCTCCATCCAGATTTATTCGGGATGGAATATTTATGATAACCAAATCAAAATTAATAAGTGTCCTAATAGATGGTTTTACATCTTATGGGACATAGGAGAAATCATGAAAAAGAAAGTTATAATGTTGGGAATGTTCGCACTGATCCTTTCACTTACTACGTACCTCTTTTCGTTTGATATTCCTGCCGAATTTAATGGAAAGAGAATTTCTGAAACATCAGAGATTTTTCCAGATGGATGGACAGTACCCAAAGGTAATTTCATAGAACCTATAGAAACCAAAGAAAAAGGAACTATTGAATATGTTGGAAGTTGTATGTGGACAGGAATGAGTGATGTCTTTGTTACTGGTAATAATGTTTGGTGTTCGTTTGAAGATGGACTTTGGAAGATTGATATATCTAATATATCAAATCCTGTGTTTCTTTCCAGAGTTTTTACTCCCTTTTATACTTTGAAACAGGGACAGATAATAGGCGCGAATGATATCCTTGTAGAAGGAGATTATGCTTATATCGGTGACCATGAAGGCGTGAGAATTGTTAACATAAACAGTATGGAGCTCCTTTCAACATACTCACTGAAAAGAGCACACAGTCTGTATCTCCAAGGTACCAATCTTTATGTAGTTGATGGAACCGGCTTTTGGGTGTTCGATGTATCCAATCCTGTTGCACCCGATTCAATTGGGTTTTATGAGAAAGCAGGTGCTGTAGGTCTTGACATAGTAAATAATTATGCATATGTGTCAGATACAGGTAGCACAGGACTTACTATTCTCGATATCTCTACTCCTGAAAGTCCAGTTTTTGTTTCTGAATATACAACACCTGGTTGTGGTAACAAAATTATTGTAGCAAATGGATATGCCTTTATAGCAGATCATACTAATGGTCTTGAGATAGTAGATGTAAATAATCCATTGAATCCGACCTTTAAATCAAATGTTGCAATTTCAGGTGCGGCCGTTAATGTAGAAATGATAGATTCTCAATATGTTGTTATATCAGCTTCAACGCCTTCTTCTATTGAAGTTATAGATGTATCTAATCCTGATATTCCCTTTATAGCAGCAAGCTATGGAGGAAGCGGAAACCTGTTTGTGGATGGAGTCAGGCTATTTGAAGTGGGTTCTCATTCCATAAGTATACAGGATGTCACAAATCCATTAAGCTTTTCATCCCTTGGAAGTATTGATGTAGATGTTTATCATTCACTTGGAGTAAGAGTCTCTGGAAATTTTGCTTACATAGTAGACTTTGGTGATTTTTTTAATCCTTCATTAAATATTGTTGATGTTAGTGATTCATATAATCCCTATCCCAGAGGAAATTATTCTATAGGATTTCCTGGTGCTAGTTTAACACTTGATGCTAAGGATGGCTATGCATATGTTCTTGAAATAATGTCTAAGAAGGTAAAGATTATTGATGCAAGTGATCCTGATTTGCCAGTGCTTGCGGGAGAATATACGATGGCTGTAGCTGCAGAGGATATATTAGTTGGTGATCCATATACATATCTTTTAGTGGATAAAGATCTTCAGATAGTGAATTTGCAAGACCCATTGAATCCATCATTAGTAAGTTTTATAACACTTGGAGCTGAGACGGTTAAAAAATTGTATGTAGATAATGGATATGCTTACATTGGGGACAACATAGGTGATGTATGGATTGTTGATGTAAGTAACAGTTTGATCCCACAAGTGGTAAGCACATTTAGTACCGGTGCTGCAACAACCGGTATTTTTGCGGTGGGGAACTCCCTTTATGTTGTTTCTCAAGAAGAACTTCATATTTACGATATCAGTAATATTAATATTCCCGTATTTCTTGGGTCATATTCAGATGCTGATTTGTCGGATTATTCAAACATCTATGTTGAAGCGGATTATGCGTTTATTGTAAACAGTATTGGTGGTTTCTTAAAAATTGATGTGAGTGATCCCTCTGCTCCTTTCCGTGAGGAATTTTATCAAAGCGCGGGATGGTGTCGAGATTTAACTTATGCAAACGACCATCTATATATTTCTACCAATCGCTCTTTTCAAGTTCTCAAAGATGACTCTATATCAGGCATTATTGGTGATTTCAATTCTGATGGTTATGTAGATGCTGCAGACCTTCAGCTTCTCGGAGACCACTGGCACTTTATTAATACAGACCCGGGCTGGGATCCTCTCTATGACTTAGTGCCAGATAATATTATCGATGCTGCTGACTTACAAGTATTTGGAGATCACTGGCACGATGGTACACCTCCCAAATCCGGTGAAGGTGGCAAGGATGGTAAAGGTCCAAACGAGAATGCCGGCATAGTATTTGATTTAGATGCAACCACTTATGGTAATCAGAATCTGACAAGCATACCCTCTCAGCCTGCTGGAACCCCCATACGTTTAGATGTGTATTGTACTGATGTTCAAAATTTAGATACCTATGAATTTGAGGTTATCTATAACCCGACAGAGCTTGAATATTTGTCATCTAGTGCTACAAATCCCCTTACCTTTGAGGGGAACATCCTTGAATCTAATGGTGGAACAGCACTCGGCTGGATGGTTGATTCCTCTACTCCTGGTGTATTAAGTATTGCTTATACCTTAGCAGGCATAGATCCTGCTCAAGCACCTGAAGGAGAAGGTTTGATTGCAGACATTGTATTTATGCCTCTTGTTAACACTTATGGAACCCTTAGCTTTGGAGATGTTTACTACTATGATTCATATGGTGTAGTGGACCTCATTACAGATACCGGAACTGCTACACTTCCTGTAGAGCTTTCTTCTTTCACAGCTAATTATAATACCGTATCAGGATTTGTTGCTCTTTGCTGGGCAACTTCAAGCGAAACTGATGTGAATGGATTCAACATCTATCGTAATACGGAAAATTCTTTTGTTGAATCTGATAAGATCAACGTCGATTTAATAGCAGGTGTCGGAACAACAACCGAGCCCACTGAATACAGTTTTACAGATGAAACGGCAGACCCATATTATACCACATATTACTATTGGCTTCAAGTAATAAACTTTGGCGGCAACAATGACAAGTTTGGTCCCTACCAGTATATCCCGATTGATGTAAACAATAATGGTGAATTGGATATTATTACTTCTATCCTAAGCCCTTGTTATCCCAATCCCGCAAGAATAGGAAATGAGATACGATTTAATTTCCGTGTAGGTGGATTGGAAGGAACTACTCGTAATGTTGAACTAAAGGTTTATAATATCCTTGGTAAATTGGTTGCAGAGGTTGTAAATGGAGATCGGCTTGTTAATGACTATACAGAGACCTGGAAACCTGAGAATCTTTCTAATGGAGTATATTTCTATCAACTCAATACTGAGAACTACAGTGAAGTTAAGAAGATGGTGATCCAATAAGAATCGTTAACATATGGGAATACCCGGGATATCTTTTCGGGTATTCCCTCATTTTCAGAAGAACAAGTAATGATAAGGAAAAAATAATGAAAAAAATGTTGTGTAAAGAAATAATTTTAGCATTAGCCGTGAGTTTGTTTTTTTGTTCAATGGTTTTTGCCGGTCCCAATGAGAATGCCGGTATAAGATTTGATCTGGATGCCACTACCTATGGCAACCAGAACCAGACCAGTATCGATCCTCCATCTATTGGTGATTATATTCGTGTAGATATATATGCTATTAATGTCCATAATTTAGATACCTACGAGTTTGAAGTGAACTACAACCCGAGCCAGCTTGAGTATATAACCGCTAGTGCTACCAATCCCATTACATATGAACCGAATATTCTTACTACTAATGGTGGCACGGCACTCGGCTGGATGATCGATAACTCTATTCCCGGTGTATTAAGTATTGCTTATACCTTAGCAGGCACAGATACTCTTGAAGCACCTGAAGGAGAGGGATTAATTGCAGATATTGTATTTCAGGTTTCAAGCACAATTGGAGATTCTCTCACTTTTGGAGATGTTCACTTCTACGATTCTTTTGGTGTGATGGATATTATCACAGATAAAAGTATTGCTATAATCCCTGGTTCAGTTCCGGTAGATAATGTTGGCTTTGATACTATATATGAAGAGAATAGACTTGAGAATTATCCTAATCCTGTTAAATCTTATACCACTATAGCTTATGCGATCAGAGGAAGAAAGAAGTCAGATGAGGTAGAGATCAAAATATATAATATAGTTGGTCAGTTAGTTGATACCATTGAAGCCAGATATGGAACAGCAGTGTGGGATGGTGGTGATCTTCCAAGTGGTATATATTTCTATAAGTTAGACGCTATGGGTAATACATTAATCAAGAAGATGTTACTCCTTCGCTAAAGTTTCGGAGTATAAATGCTGCTACGCCAGGTTTTATTGCACATCTAGCGGTGTAGCATGATAAATGGATCAAGATTTATACACTTTACCGAATAAAGAGAAAATAAGACTATCTGAAATATATAAAATAGATAAGATGAAGGATAGAGGTGAGTATATTCATAATATTTATTTAAACAAATGGAGTTTTCATATCATATTTAATAATGGTGTGATTATAGATGTAGAAGAGCCCTATTATTATTCGGATTGGGGAGATGCCAGAAATAAGTTAGAGAAAACAAGGAATGATCTTATTCATGCATTTGAGAATTATAAAAAGATATGAATATATGCTTTATCAAACAGCTTAATAGAAATTCAGAATTGTTTATATAATAAACTTAAGATAATTTTCTTTGTTGATAACATGTATTAATGATTCGGGGTAAGTGTTTTTCCACCTGAGCGGAATGGTTACCTGTTTCTTATTCCATTTTATTTCAAAAGCGGAGAGGTCTTCATCCTTTTCTTCTACAAGGTCGATTTCAGCCCCGTCATAGGTCCGCCAAAAATACGAGGATACAAAATCGCGGTTATATTCATGAATTTTGTAGCGTTCTGAGATGATATAATTTTCCCATAGATGTCCGACATCATCTCTGAGCGTAAGTGGTTTGAAGTTATTAATGAGCGCATTTCGTATGCCGATATCATAGAAATAGTAACGGCAGTTTTTTGAAATAACCTTTCGCATATTTCGCGAAAAACCTGTTCTTTTAAAAATGACGAATACCTTTTCTAGTAAATCCAAATATTTTTCTATAGTATTTTTGCTCATTCCCAGTTGTGCTCCGAGCTCATTATAGGAAACTTCCTTACCAATCTGATAAGCAATTAATCTAAGAATTCTAACTAACTTCTCAGAACTGCGAATATTTTCTAATTCGAGTATGTCTTTAAAGAGGTAGGAATTGATCAGCTCTCTCAAATACTCCTGCCTGATTTGGTTATCATTCATAAGGACTACTTCCGGATAGCTACCATAGATCAGGCGGGTCTCAAGATGTGCTTTGATTTCGTGTGGTTTTTCAATTTGTGATATTTCTTTTTCTGCAAGTGGAAACTGCTTTATGTGATATTTTCTTCCTGTGAGCGGTTCTCCAACTTGTTTTGAAAGATCAAAGGATGACGAACCGGATGCAATGATCCGAATGTCAGGAAGATTGTCCACTATCAGCTTGAGATTTAACCCGATTTGTTTTATATATTGAGCTTCGTCGATAATTAGGATTTTATTCTTACCGACGAATTCTCTGAGCTTTTCTATTGATCGGCTGGACAGATATTCCTGAACATGAATATCGTCTCCGGTTACAAAAAGATACTCTTCGGTTCCGTTTAAATATTTCGTAATATAATGCTTGAGGAGGGTTGTTTTTCCGACCCTCCTTGCGCCATAAAGTACAATGACCTTTCCTGGCTGAACAAGCCGATGAAGTGTAATTAAATTTATTTGCGGAATATACATTTTGAACCTCGATAAATTTGTACCAATTAAGAAAACAAATCGTAAATCTGTCAACATACTGACAAAATTGCGCCAAATTCTGTCAACATACTGACAAAATTACGGGTAGTTCTGTCACTCATGCTCGCTACTTACTCTTGGAATAAAAAGCTGTTTCCTCATTCATTAAACACAGGAGCTTGACATTCAATTCCAATAATAATAATGTATTACACTTTTATTTTAAGGATTTTGAAATTTTATGAAAAAAAATATAATTATAAAAGGTGCATCCGAGCACAATCTTAAAAATATTGATGTCATTCTTCCACGCAATAAACTGATCGTATTTACCGGAGTGAGCGGGTCGGGAAAATCATCGCTCGCCTTTGACACACTATATGCAGAAGGACAGCGTCGGTATATCGAATCTCTTTCATCTTATGCACGGCAATTTCTCGGGCAGATGGAAAAGCCGAAAGTCGATTATATCGAAGGTCTCTCTCCGGCAGTGTCTATCGAGCAGAAAGCTGCAAGCCACAATCCGAGATCAACAGTCGGTACTGTGACGGAAATATATGATTATCTGCGCGTGTTGTTTGCTCGTATCGGCACTCAATACTGTTATCAGTGCGGGAAGCCGGTTTCTTCACAATCACTTGACCAGATGGTCAATACACTGCTCGATCTCGAACCCGGAACAAGGATACAAATATTAGCCCCCCTTGTGCGTGAACGAAAGGGAGAACATAAGGATGTGCTCAGCCGTATCAAGCGCGAGGGTTTTGTGCGAATGCGCATCAACGGTGTTATTCATGACGTAAATGATACAATTAAATTGGATAAAAAGAGCAAGCACAATATCGAGGTCATCGTTGACAGACTTGTTTTAAAAAAGAGTGTTGAAAGCAGGCTAACGGACTCGATGGAGTTGGCACTCGATCTTGCTGATGGCGTGGTGATGATCGACTTTCCTGATAAAAACGAGACGCAGCTTTTCAGCATTCAGAATGCCTGCCCGACCTGTAACATCAGTTATCCGAAGCTGAACCCGCAGATGTTCTCATTTAATAGTCCTATTGGAATGTGCGAGACGTGCAACGGCTTGGGTACGAGTATGGAACTCGATGAGGATAAGATCGTTCCTGATAAAAGCAGATCTTTGCTGGAAGGAGCTGTGGTATACTGGGGACAGCTTCAGGAGAAGCGCCGATCATGGCGGTATAAAATTTTGTTGCAACTGGCAGACGAATTTGGCTTCTCATTAAAAACGCCATGGAATAAATTGAGCGAGCAAGCGCAAGATGTAATTCTCTATGGCTCAAGAGGGAAAGAGTTTAGGATCGACTGGGATATGGAAACTAGTTCAGGTCATTATATGACACAGTTCGAAGGGTTGATCCCCACAATACAGCGCAGGTTCCGAGAAACAAAATCAGAAGCAATGCGAAGGATGTATCTCACCTATTACAGCGAAAAACCATGCATAAGCTGTGATGGCACAAAACTTCGTATCGAGAGCAGGTATGTGAAAATTAATGGAAAATCGATAGTCGAGATATCCCAGATGTCCATTCGCGATGCCTATGATTTTCTAAATAATCTGAAACTTACCGGAAACGATAAGATCATCGCAGAGGAACTTATCAAAGAGATAAAGGCACGATTGCAGTTTATGCTGAATGTTGGACTGCATTATCTTACACTTGATAGAAGCGCCCCGACACTTTCGGGTGGAGAATCCGAGCGTATCCGTCTTGCAAGTCAGATTGGGAGCGGACTTGTGGGAGTCATGTATATCCTCGATGAACCCACGATCGGATTACACCAGCGAGATAACAAGCGCCTCATCGAAATGCTCGCAGGTTTGCGAACGATAGGGAATACGGTCATTGTTGTGGAGCATGATGCAGAGATGATGAAACAAGCAGATCATATTCTTGATTTCGGTCCCCTTGGAGGTGTGTATGGCGGCGAAATCGTTGCTCAGGGTTCATTTGATGAGATAGTTAAGAATGAGAATTCCCTCACCGGTAAATATCTTTCAGGGACATTGAACATTCCGGAGCCGAAATATTATCGAGCGAAGAGACATGGATATTTGACACTTAAAAAAGTGCATCAAAACAATCTTAAAAATATCAATGTGAAAATTCCCCTTGGAGTTTTTACCTGTATTACAGGTGTGTCCGGTTCAGGGAAAAGCTCACTCATTAATCAAACCCTTTATCCCGTCATCGCGAATCAGCTCTATCATAGCACACACACCGAGGGCAAATACGAAGGCATTGAAAACCTTGAGGGCATTGATAAGATCATCAATATTACTCAAGACCCGATCGGTCGAACTCCCCGCTCAAATCCTGCCACCTATACAAAAGTATTTGATGAGATCCGAAACATTTTTGCCCGAACTCCATCAGCAAAAGTTCGTGGATATAAACCAAGCCGGTTTAGTTTTAATGTATCTGGAGGACGTTGCGAAGCATGCAGGGGAAATGGCGTCAAGCAAATCGAAATGCACTTTCTCGCCGATGTGTTTGTGACCTGCGAAGTGTGTAAAGGGAAACGATTCAACAAAGAAACTCTCCAGATAAAATATAAAGACAAGAATATTTATGATGTGCTTAATATGGATGTGCAGGAAGCGCTGAAATTTTTTGAAAATATTCCTAAAATAAAAAGAAAATTGCATACTCTTTGTGATGTTGGTCTGGATTATATCAAGCTCGGACAACCGTCGCCAACCCTTTCCGGAGGTGAAGCACAGCGGGTAAAACTGTCACGCGAATTGAGTAAAACAAGTACTGGGAATACTCTTTATATACTCGATGAGCCGACGACCGGACTGCATTTCCACGATATCAGAAAGCTTATTTCTGTTCTTAATAAATTGGTCGACAAAGGCAATACGGTAGTCGTTATTGAGCATAATCTTGATGTGATAAAATGTGCGGATTATATTATTGATCTTGGGCCCGAAGGTGGCGACGAAGGGGGTGAGATCGTTGCAACAGGCACGCCATTTCAAGTGGCAAAAGTGAAGAAATCCTATACAGGGCAGTATCTTAAACCCCTTTTCCCCGAATTCAAAGAGCAAAAGAATTGACAGGTATTGTATGTTTTTGATGGTTATCATATATTTAAACGGAGAATAAAAAATATGCAAAGGTTTTTCGTCCTTTTGATCATGATATGCCTTTTTTTTATTGGGTTAGTTTCATGTACAACACAGGAGAGACCTTTTAAACCTGCCGAATTTACCGTTAAACTACAGCCAAATCCTCTTGATTCAACCCTGACTGATGTGTATGTGAAAAACGTGCAAAAAGATCAATCACAGCTTTTCATTACACTTTCGGATGTCGAGGTGCAACACTATCATCCGGCGGAATTTAACAGAGGTTCAATATACGTGATACGGCGCATTTATCCATTTTCGGAATTCCCTGATCAATGGAGAGATGAGCTATGGAAATACACGAGCATGAAAAAAGGTGACGAGATTTATTCTTCGCAGGGAATGGATTTTCGTGTTTCTCCAAAAGAACGTGACATCGCACTGGTTTCCGATACGGTTCTTTACTTCATCAATACCTCGGACGGAGCAGATATAACTCATTTTTATCCCTCAACTTTATCGAATGTGCATAGAAAAGATATTCAGATCAAGCCAATTGCGTGGACTGCCGGAGGGACATTTTTCTGGGGCTCTCTTTATCAAACCGTGAATATACTTACTTTTTTCCGTATTATCGCAGAAACATGGGAAGTTGACTCTTATGATGTGGACACCCTGAAGATCAACTCATCAGATTATGCGCTCAATCCTACAAACGGCATGCTCGTGTACAGTGATTTTCCAGCAATTTTTGATGCGGACACCTATCAACATGTGAGGAAGAGTAAGATACGAATTCACCTTTATCTTTATGATCTGATTAGCAGCGAAAGTACAATATTGGCGACAACACATTCAAAAGATTTTGAACCAAAGTGGTTATCCTCTCGCACAATTGAAGTGAATAATCCGGAAGGCGAGGGGCGCATCATTATTTCTCTGTAATCTATCGAGAGGAGTAATGGTTATCTATAAATTAAACAAAGATATGAGCTTTAGCAAATTTGTACAGGAGCTAATAATTATTATAAGAAAAAAATTCTGAGAAAGGATATATAATGAAAAAATTATTTATTTTATCTGTGATCTTACTCGTGAGCATAAGTGCGGTCTATGCGTTTGATTATACGTACTTTCCCACAGCAACAACGGATGATTTCCTTGCAACGAAAGTCAACCCAGCGGCTTTGGGATTCGGCAATGCATCAGGAGTGGGATATCTTCGTTCATTCCAGGATAAGCATATGCAGAAAAACTGGGCACTTTTCCTGAATCTTAAGGATCTGGGATACTGTTATGAAAAGTTGGATTCAACAGAATTACACACACTTTCTGACGGTTCTAAGCTCGCGAAGAATATTTATTTTGGAACGGATTACGTCTGGAAACCAGCAGGATTCTGGAAAGGCGATTGGGGATTATATTTTCTTACCCGTCCCTGGGATTTCCTTTCTATTGCAGGATCGTGGAGAAATATATCCAAGAAAAACGAAAGCTATACCATGGGCTTTGGGCTTCGTCCAATCAGGGTAAAGGGAAGGTTTTGCTATAAAATATCCCTGACCTGTGATGCGACCTACTCAAACAAAGAGTGGAGAAAACCGATCGTTGGTTTACAAACTCAATTTCTTAATGGCGTTCATTTGAATGGATATTATGATTTTGAGGATGAAGGCATTTCCGTGGGCGTTGGATTTGATATATCAAATTTCAAGACCGGAGCTCAATACAGCGATAAGAGTAAAAGCGGTTTGGTGTATGGCAATATATCGGGTAAGCGCTTCCAATCATTTTTAACTCATGACAAACAGAATAAATTCTATAATTATAAGCTCTCCGGTGCCGTGTATGATATCCAACCCACACAAAAATTTGGTCCCATTGAAATAGTGACATCTTCAGGAAATACAATGAGCGAGATCATAGAAAAGGTAAAAACGCTGAAAAATGATGACAGAATTAGTGGAATTGTCTTTCAAGCCGGAAACCTGTCTGTGGGTTTGGCAAAATTCCAGGAACTGCAAGATGCATTTTTAGATTTTAAATCCACAGGCAAAAAAATTATCTTCTATTATGATTATATTTCCAATTCAAATTATGTGTTTGCCTCTTCGGTCGCTGATAAGATCTATCTCAATCCCGGCGGGATACTCGACCTTAGGGGAATTTCCGCCTCAATCCCATATATTAAAGGGCTGCTCGACACACTTGGCATCGAAGTCATAAGATTTCAAAGCCATGCATACAAAAATGCAGCCAATATGTTCACAGAAACTCACATGACCGAAGCCGAGCGAGAAATGTATGAAGATTTTCTCTCCGAGTTGTACGCCCAGATAGTGCTTATGATATCCGAGGGCAGAAATATGACTGACGAGCAGGTGAGAACGGCTATTGATAACGGACCTTATCTTCTTGCAGAACGTGCGCTCGAAGCAGGATTGGTCGATGGATTGATCTATCGAGATCAACTTGAGGATACTCTGAAAACGCTTTATGGTGATGTGCAGATCACCAATAAGTATAAGATACCGGAAAACAGGGTAGATTGGAGCGATGATCCTACTGCGAAAATTGCTGTTATTTATGCTGTTGGCTATATCCATTCGGGCGAGAGTGTACCCGGCAAATCCATCGGTGATAAAACCTATATGGAGGCAATAGAGCAGGCACGAAAGGACCCATCCATAAAAGGAATTATTCTGCGGATTGATAGCGGAGGAGGTTCGTCGCTGGCGTCGGAAAATATCTACAGAGAGGTTGTGCTTTGTAAAAAGGGCGAAAATGCAAAACCTGTGGTATCATCTTTTTCGGGCTTTGCTGCATCGGGCGGATATTACATTGCCTGCCCTTCTGATAAGATATTTGCAGAGCCAACTTCTGTGACCGGTTCCATCGGCGTGATCGCCGCGGTGCCGAATCTTACAAAATTATTTGATAAAATTCATGTAAACTGGGATAATGTAAAAAAAGGAAGAAATGCTGATTTTGCTTCCATGAACAGACCAATGAACGACGAGGAAAAGAAAATGATCGCGGAATCCGTGAGCGAAGAATACAAGGATTTCGTGGGCAAGGTTGCAAAAAGTAGAGGCATGACCTATGAAGAAGTCGATGCTGTCGCTAAAGGGCGTGTGTGGACAGGCACAAGAGGGCTTGAGTTCGGTCTTGTCGATGCTTATGGGGGCATGAAAGAAGCTATTGATGAAATAAAGAAATTAGCTAACATTCAGAAAAAGGTTGAGCTGGTTGCGTACCCAAAGAAAGAATCTGCCTTCACAATTAAACTCAGCATGGATGCTCCGGGTATTAAATTGAATGATCTACCAAAGGAGATCAGAATTCTTATTGAGAAAATTCAGGAATCAACTTTTTACAACGAAGAGCGAATTCTCTATCTTATGCCCTATATTATGCCAGAGATATTGGAGTGAAAATTTTATAAATCACACTATATAAGAGAGATTGAATGTGAAAAAAACACTAAAAATAGTTACGATCTTTGTTATGATCATTCTGATTGTCAGCTGTACTGCCGGAATAAACCAGGCGGAGAACAAGCCCGATAAAGACGGTGAGATTGCTGGTTTCTGGAAGGGCTTGTGGAACGGATTCATTATCCTTTTCTCGTTTATTATTTCCGTGTTTAATGATAATGTGACTATCTATGAGGTTCATAATAGCGGTGGCTGGTATAATTTTGGCTTTCTTTTAGGAATAATGTTCTTCTTTGGAGGAAGTGGCGGTGGTGCAGCCAGCAGAAGGAGACGATAGTAATTGTTTTTGATTTAAGAACCAGACACACTTAGCTACAGGGCTGGTGCAGAACACCGATTTGAGATTTAAGAATAAAGGTTCTCGATCACGACTCAGCTTGCAAAGATGGGTCCTGATAGGGGAAACCCGATTTGTTCCTCTCACGGACGACTCGTGTTTTTGTTTCTATCTTTCTAATACATTCATAAATATTTTTCTCAAAAAGGAGAAAGAGGAATGTTAAAATTCAATTTACTCTTTACTCGAGATACACTATAAATTAAAAATTTAATCAGCGAAGATCAGATTAATCTGCGTTTATCTGTGTGCTCTTATAATTACTATCCTTCGATAACTTTTATAAAAATCTTTCTCTGGCGCGGTCCGTCAAACTCGCAAAAGAATATCGCCTGCCAGGTGCCGAGCACAAGAGAACCGTTTTCGATCATCACCATTTCAGATGCACCGACCAGTGTTGACTTGATATGCGCTGCGGAATTTCCTTCCATGTGTAAATAATTGTCACGCAAGAGCACGATCTTATCCAGCTCTTTAATAATATCTTTCACGACTGCAGGATCAGCACCTTCGTTGATAGTTACGGCTGCTGTTGTATGCGGCACGAAAACGCGTACTATGCCATCAGCTATGCCTGATTCATACACAATATTCTGAATTTGAGATGTTATATTAATCATACAAAACTGCGAATGGGTTTTTATTGAAATCGATTTCATTTTATGTCCTTTCATATTAGAAAAGAGAATATAAAAAATATCTTGTCAACCAAATTATTTGACAATTTGTAAGCATTAATACTGAATGACGAACCTTATGTAAAGCTAAGATAATATGTGTAAACATAAACCGAAAAATTTAGGAGGCAGCATGAAGAAAATACTCTTCAGTTTGCTAATTGCAGCATTTGTCGTAGGCGCTATTGGCTGCGGCGGTGGTGAAAAAACAATGAAAGAATCCAACATTCCAGGTTGGTTCTTAAACCCTCCCCAGGATCCTGATTACATCTTTGGTGTAAATTCAGCAACGTCAACACAGATGCAGCTTGCTCTTGACAAAGCAAAAGCTGGCGCACGTGCAGATATTGCACAACAGCTTGAAACGAAAGTTTCTGTACTTGTAAAAAGTTTCCAGGAAGAAGTCGGAAGCGGTGAAGATGCAGAATTAAATGCATTCTATAGCCAGACCATGAAGAACATTGCCAACCAAACCCTCCAGGGTAGCAGAGTTCGCGAACAAAAAGTTGTTCCTGAGAGCGGTGGCATGTTCAGAGCGTATATGCTTATGGAACTTCCACTCGTGGCATTCAATCAGAACGTTGTGAAGAAGGTTAAGGATATGCAGCTTTATGATAGATTCCGCGCTTCACAGGCATTTGAAGACCTTGAAACTGATCTTGATAAATATCAGCAAGAGCAGCAGAATCAATAATTTTCTTTTGTAGAAGAAAACCCTGGGAATTTTTCCCGGGGTTTTCTCTTTTCAGTATATGAAAAAGCTAATTTTGGGTTTACTGGTGCTGTTTTTGGTGCTCTCATGTGCATCACCACAAAAAAGTGTAAAAACCCCCAAACAAACAAAATATCCCACATGGTTTATTACTCCCCAGAATGCAGTGATCGGTTATGGACCGGTATATTTTATTAAAGAATCAGGCGTAAAAGAAGCGACTAAAAGTGCTGTTGATAATTTTGTGAAATTGTCTCACTGCTACGTGATGGGGACTCAGACCTATATCCAATCTATAAAAGGGCTTGACCTTGTGTATGACTCTCTATTCATACATGTGGAAGATTCTCCCGCAGACGAAAGAACACTACATAAATATTTTGCCAATGCAGACACATTTACTACTGAAAATATGGTCATCGTGATCTACTCTCGTTCATCCCCCGATGCATTAAACGAGCTTTTTTTATTCTCTGACGATTGCCTTTGGGTCGGCACGCCGCCTCAGGACGAAGAATATATTTACGCGATTGGTTCATGTAGTCAAATCTTCACTGAACATAAAGCGTGGGACAGCGCAGAAAATAATGCTATACTCAACCTTGCCCGAAAAATATCACTGAATAATGCAGTTGAAGTACTTGTGAATGAAGATAAACTAATGAGCAAGTTCGATGAAAATGTGAATGTTGAATTGTACAATATCGAAGTTATTGAACGCTGGAAGGATCCGGCAACCAATTCTTATTATGTGCTTATACGCATGTGATATTGATAAATAATTTACAAGCTCAAAAAGTATGCAATAAAGACACAGATATGGCAGATTATTATTATAATGAAGCCGACTCAATAACTATTGAAGAATAAGTTGGATTTTAAAAACTAATCTGAAAACCAAATCTATTTGTTGCTTCTGATTCAAATATATCAGGACAATAAGCATAATCTATCTGGAAAGCTTTGATTCTAAATGAAGCACCAAAATTGACTTCTTTATCATTTAAACCACATCTCAAAGCAAGTAGGTTAAATAACCATGTCTCAACACCTGCATGGAAAATCATCTCTTCATCAGTTGTTTGAGAAACATCAAAAGCAATAAGTAAGGGCTCACCTTTAACTATAAAATCAAGTGCACACCCTATTCTCATTGTTAAAGGAATTTCTTCTTTTGTGGATGAATCCGTATCCCATTCGATGCTTGAACTAATATCTTGAGCTGTAATTCCAAAACGAAGTGAATTAAAAATTTTACTTTCAAAACCAATATTAAATAATAAACCTGCATCATAACCAAATCCTTTGGCTTCTTCATCATGTAATGAATGATTTAAATATTTCACTGTGAAACCAAAACCAATCAATTTACCAATATTTTTACAAACACCTAACGAAATCGCTAATTCTGAATCATCATATTTCCCTGTAAAATTACCAAACTCATCCCAACCGGAAATATCAGAAATTCCAAATTGATTTCCACTTAATGCAAAGGTTAGAGATGATTCAACAGGAATAATTAAACAAGCATAATTATGAATTCTATCTTGTGACATTAGAGAATACATTCCACCAGCAGTTACGGATTTTAACTGAAATAAACCACCTGGATTCCAATATAAAGAAGAAATATCATCTGCAATAGCTGTAAAAGAACTACCCAAACCACTTGCACGAGCCCCAACAGGAATTCTTAAAAATGCACCTGGTTGCCCACCACTATAATCACCTGCAAAGAGACTTACAAAAAGAAATAATGTAATTAATAATATGACTAATAATTTATATTTCATTTTCATCTCCGTTTATTTTAAAATTGATAGTTTGTTCATATAACTATCACCGGTATTTGATTTAATTATGTAAAAGTAAGTTCCATTTGCAACATCTTTTCCGCTTGCATTCTTTCCGTTCCAATTAAATTCAAAAATTTCATTAGTTTTTTGAGAACCACAATTAAGCTCTATAACAATTTGATTGGAAACATCATAAATTGTGATTGCATAATTACCTGAAGATTTTGGAGTATAGCGAAATGTTCCAACAATTCCTGATTCAGGATTGTATGGATTCGGATAGAAACAATTCTCTGCAACGATTATATAATTCTCTTTTATAATTGTATCACTTTCTGTATTTGTATCAGTAACTGTTAGAGAAACAGTATATATTCCGGATTCTTCATAATTATGAATCGGATTTTGTGCATTACTCGTTTTACCATCTCCAAAATCCCATTCCCAATAATTTATATCTCCTGAACCTTTAATAGATTCATCAGTAAATTCTACTTCCAAAGGCGGTTCGCCGCTTATTGGTAATGCTGAGAATTTTGCTTCAGGACCTTTATAAACCCTTATGCAATCTTCTGAAATTAAACTGTTCTCCAAACCATTTGAATCCCTGATGATTAATGTAACATAATAACAACCGGGATCATGATAAGTATGTGTTACATCTTGATGTTGACCGGGATCTTCAATACCATCGCCAAACTTCCAATACCAGAAGACTATTTCTCCCGAACCTGGTTGAGAATTATCCTCAAAATAAACAGTTAATGGTGGTGGACCACTATCAGGAGAATAAGAAAAATTCGCGATTGGTGGTTCCCAGACTTCAATCATATTATGATCTATCTTTGTATCACTTACATTATTAGTATCAGTAACTTTTAGAGAAACAGTATAATGACCGGAGTCGGGATATGTGTGAGTTATTGTGCCGATAAAGGTTGTATAGGTAGTGTCTGCCCCATCTCCAAACTCCCAATACCATTCATCAATTTCCGCAATGCCAGGATGTTCTGATTCATCAGTAAAATTAACAATTAATGGTTTTACACCTATTGTATCAACTGCCGAGAATTTTGCTATTGGTTTGTATCTTACAAAAATAAAATTTTCCTTTGTAATACTATCTTCTAATCCATTTGAATCTGTTATAGTTAAAGTTACATCATAATAATCTTCTTCAGTATATTCATGTGTTGGATTTTCATCAGTACTTGTTGAATCATCTCCGAACTCCCAATACCAGCTAATAATTTCTCCAGAACCTGGAATAGAATCATCATTAAATTGAACTTCTAAAGGTGGTTGTTCTTCAAGTGGGGGATCGGCAGAAAAGCTTGCAATTGGTGGTTCCCAAACTTCAATATAATTATTTTTTGTTATTGTATCACTTACATTATTAGTATCAGTAACTTTTAGAGAAACAGTATAATGACCGGAGTCGGGATATGTGTGAGTTATTATGTCGGTAAAAGTTGTATAAGTAGTATCTGCCCCATCTCCAAAGTTCCAATACCATTCATCAATTTCTGAAATTCCTGGGTGGTAAGATTCATCAGTAAAATTAACGATTAAGGGCTTTACACCTATTGTATTAACTGCTGAGAATTTTGCAATTGGTTTATATCTTACAAAAATAAGATTATCTATTGTTAAACTGTCTTCTAAATTGTTTGAATCTGTTATTGTTAAAGTTACATCATAATAACCTTCTTCTGTATATGTATGTATTGGATATTGTTCTGTACTTGTTGAATCATCTCCAAACTCCCAATACCAACTGATAATATCTCCAGAACCTGGAGTTGATTCATCAGTAAATTCTACTTCTAAAGGTGGTTCGCCTTCAAGTGGAGGATATGCAGAAAAATCTGCAATTGGTGGCTCCCATACTTCTATCATATTCTGTACAATTTTTGTATCACTTTCTTCATTTATATCTGTTACTGTAAGAGAAACAGTATAATGACCAGAGCTGGTATATGTATTGGTTGTATTTGGGATATTGGAATCAATAGTGCCATCATTATTAAAATCCCACTCCCAACTTATTATTACTGCACCAGATGGTCCCACTTCAGATGAATCTGTAAACACAACTTCCAATGGCTTTACACCTTCAAGGGGACTTGCATAGAAATCTGCTATTGGCGAACCGCGTGGTGGAACGATTAATGGGCCGGCATAAATAGTGTTTCCATCTTCTTTGGATGCCTTTATTTTATAGAACCACCTAGATTGTATATCATCTTTATAAATACTAAATTGATGTTCATTTGATAAACCGATACTGCTTTGGATAGTATCTTGAAGTGAACTTGGATCATCACCATAATATAGCCAGCAATCAGAGGGTTCGCTTGTTTTTACATTTACTATAAGAGTATCATAAATGGCATTCCATTCACCTGAAATATAACTAAATGAAAAACCGGTTGTAGTGTTTTCAATGTCCCAATGAAACTTATTAACATCTTGTTGTTCATCGTCTCTTTTAAGAACTTCAATAATACTTCCATCTGTATAAATGTTAGTATAATAAGAGTGGTCATTTATTAATATATCATTATCATAAATTACAAATTTACCAACAGGATTCGCTAGAATATAGGAAAAATAGCAACTATCTGGATTACTAATGTTTTTAATTTTTGCAATAAAGTTTTCATTAAGGGATTTACCCGTTATACTTTTTACTGAAATTATTTTCCATTCTCTGCCAGTTTCAGGGTCTTGACTTCTTCCACATGATGTAAGCAGATCATCAACACCTTTTCTAACAAAATCTCCATTGGTTCTTATTTCAATATATCTGCTAGTATCTTCAACACTTTCCAATCGCATATCTGCATCAGAAGCCATAGATAGAGTGATACCGTCTATTTTTATTAGACTAGCTTCAAATGGATCAGGTGAAAGTTGCCAGTTTAAATCAATTCCATCATAAGTTGAAGATAAATTTAATGTTGAATCTGTTGTGTTACAATAGAAGTAACTACTATCATTTAGTACAATACCTGTCTCTGGGATAACTAATGGTTCTTTAATATACCCATTAATCCTATCATTAGCAATATCAATATTCCATTCCATATTAAGGGAGTCTATAGGAGTAATTGTTTTACCACCTAAATCAAAATAATAACCATTAATAATCAGATAATCAGTTGTTAACTCGAAAGTAGAATTAGCACCTATATTCCATCCTAATAGCGACAGATAAACATTTAGCCAGCCAGCTAAATATGGCGAACCCTTATAATGAAATTTCATTCCTGCATCAAGATAAATACTTGCAAACCAAAGGTCTAAAATAAAATCACCAGCAAATGTATAATCACCAGTGCCCCACGCAAATTCAAAATTAGTACCTACTTCTACCTCAAATATTGGAAAAGGATTAATACCAGCTTCAAGTTCGCCATGAAGTATTCCAAGATCGAAATTAAGACCGATTTCAATACTGCCTATAACAACATTAAGTCCATCAACTCCAACACTTACTGAACATTCAAAATAAAAATTACCTGAATTAAAATTAATATATGAACCTTCTTTAATTGTTAAACCAATGTTTATACGAGATCTATCTTCATTGTAAAATATCTGTCCATTTTCCTCCAACATTTGTAGAGTCTCTTCATCAATGTATTCACTTTCTTTTCCTATTGGTATTGTAATACCTGTATCACCAGTAAAAACTAACTGTTCTTGCGCACCATCCCATTTTACATGAAATGTACTTCCTCCCAAGGGATCAAAGGAAAATCCACCATCAATCAAACCTATAGAGAAAATATTACTATCAAGATCGATACCGATCGAACCATCAGACACATTTAGAGAAACTCCGAAATCGTTATTAAGTAATTGTATTCTGATAGGCCAAATCTCAAAATCTAAACCCGTTGATAAGAAGAAACCAAATTCTGGATTGTCAAAATCTGTAATTGAAAAAATCACATTGGGCAGATATTCTGCATAGTATCCCAAAAAACTACCTGTTCCTTCTTCAATTTTTTCATCACAAAAATTAATAATACCATTAAATGGCATTGATCCTACATAATTTCCTAAACCAAGGGTGGTAGAAATTTCAGAAGTTCCCGCATTACAATCAAAATCCCAACTTGTTCCAGAGAAATTCCAATATGAGGAACCAATAATACTAAAATTATCATCATCTTCAATAGTAACTGTATTGTTCTGCGAATTAATATATGCATGACCACTTGGTATTAATACAAGATGGTCTGAATTTTGTATGTGTTTAATTTTAAGGTTTCCCCAAGCTTCTGTTAATTCCGGATTGTAGTTATCTGCTTTTACTACAAGCACACCGCATGGAATTCCGTCAACCTCAACAAAATGTGCTGTTACTGATTTTGGAGAGTCCATATAAATTTGACATGGATTTGGTGAAATACTTATATCACCACTCCAATGACTAAATGTCCAACCAGTTGAAGGAGTTGCCGTTAACGTTTGTGTTGAGTTTATTGGATAATACCCTTCTGTTGGGGAGACGCTTCCCTGTCCTTGAATATCTATATCAAGATAGTAATGTGTTGCATTATAATATGCAGTGTAGGTTTTATCTGTTGTTGGATAGACAGTTCTTGGATTGGTTGTACTTCCATCCTCCCAATAATCAAATGCATATTTAATATTATTTTTGTTTTGAGTATATCCCTCGAGCTCATGACAAGATCCAGGTTCCCAGTTAGTATAATAAGGTGTTGTCTTATTACTTCCATCCACTTTAACCTTTAATCCAGATGGTGAACTGTTTACGATTATTGAAATATTGCCTTCTTCAACTTCAACATCATGTGGTCCAAATACATTGTTATTCTCATTACTTTCAGGGACATGATCATAACTATCTATGACATAATACTGATGTTTTGTGCCTGTGGAACTGTAATTCATATCAGGATGTGAAAATGTAAAAGAGCTAGAGGCACCAGCAGAAAGACCTGGTATCGAAGTATAGAAATCTCCATCGCATGGGATAGTTGGTGCAGAGCTTTCATCCATAAATAAATCAAGATAAAATTGGCCAGCATCTCCATCACCATTGTTTTGAAAATATACAGTAGCAGTAAAAGATTCATTTTCATCAATAGGTGGAGTAGGTGAAATTGATACACTTGTAATCTCTAAATCTGCTAGTGTGGCTTCATAATACCAAAAATCTATATAATCAATAACATAACCGTCATTAGAACCTGCAATAAAATCACATCGCCCATCTTCACTAACATATATTTGAACTCCATTTTCATCAATTGTAAGTGTCCAAGCTTTGTTTTCTTTGTCATTAATTGTTCCTACATGAATCCATTCCCAATTTGAAAAATCTCTTAAATATATTTCTACATATTGACCACTTCCAGATTCATTACTCATGCATCTAAAATTGATTTTTACAGTATCAGCAGTTTGATCCACATTATTACAAGTCCAATAAGCATACCCCCAAGTGTTATGTGTATCTAATCCTAGTGCACCCCATGTAGAATATGGAATAGTTCCAGGTCCAGGATAATCGCTCGGATAATTTCCTTCATCCCAGTCACCATCACCATCATGCCACTCTTCATTATTTCCTTGAATATTACATGGATTTACCCATCCCTTTGTTTGCGGGTAATCTTCACACTTTTCTAATGTGATTTGTGTATTTATAATAGACTTAAATGTGTTAGGTTTTCCAATCTGCCCAAAAGCATTTGAAACAAAACAAAGTAAAAACATTAAAATTAGTAAATATTTAATTTTCATAAAATCTCCATAATTTAAGAAAATAGTTTAATTTCAATCATATCATCAATTATTAATCTTCCTCACTAAATTTCAATTATTTTAAAAAAAGTATACCATAAGTAAGTAATTTTTTTCATTCTGTCAAATTTTTATAAATTTTCCTTAAGCGAGGATGTTTACTTTATATTTTTTGTCAATCATTGTCAATTCCATAACTGCATGACCATTTTCTAAGATCATCATTCGCCTGCCCCGTAGCGAAGCGTATCGTGGTTAATCGACATTCGATATTCATTCCTTTTTGATTTAAGAATTATAACACCGATTTAAGATTTGTGAGCTATTCTTCTTTTCTAACGCAGACCTTGTTTCGTCCTTCTTCTTTTGCTTTGTAGAGCATTGCATCTACCCGTGAAATGAATTCTTTTTGTGATATATCAGGAGATTTTGTTGCAGCGACCCCTGCACTAAAAGTAACATGTATGGTTTGATCCTTATAGGTGAATGGATGCTTTTCACAGAGCTGACGAAGGCGGTCGGTCATTTCGTATGCATTGGATGCATCAGAATTTGGAAGGATTATCATAAATTCTTCACCGCCAAATCTGCAGGGCACATCGAGATTGGCACGTATTGTGTTTCTTATAAGCTGTGCGAGTTCGATCAGGACTTTATCCCCGAAAAGATGTCCATAAGTATCATTTACTTTTTTGAAATGATCAATGTCGATCATGCAGAGTGCAAGTGTGCCCCCGTATCGTTTTATCCTGTGCAGCTCTTCCTGAAGACGGATATCCATCTGCCTGCGAATATATAGACCGGTAAGAGAATCAAACATTGCGAGCCGTGCCGATTGAGCATATTCAAGAGAGACTGCGATCAATGTTGTAAGAATTATAAGAGAGCGCAGTTCAATACTTCCCAGTTTTTTTTGATCTCTCACATGCAAAACCAAAATACCGATCGCATTATTCCCGGAGCCGATTAAAGGAAGATATATTTTTGTTTGGGAATCGGAAGTAACAATTTCAGGACGTTTACGTATGATTATTTCCTCTAATGTAGAATCTTTGATATTGATCTTTTTATTCAACCTTGAAATGAGTCCATTTTCTAACAGTCCTGCTAAAATAGCTTCGTGTTTATTCTTTGTTTCAAGTATTATAAACTCAACCTTATTGCTGTGACCGAAATCAGAGAGAATATCAAGTGCATTATCAATGAGTTGATCGAGTTTCTTTTCTGACGCAAGCAAACGGGTGGCATAACTGAGGGTCTGAAAAATTATATCAGTATCTGTGAAAAGTGATTTTTCCATATTATTCATCCGTTAGAGTTTGATGCAAAAGACAAAACCTTACGAGCCGGTCAATTTTTTCTGATTCCTTTTATTTTTTAAGTGGATTGATATACTAAATATAAATAATTTGAATATTGAATATTATTATTAACCTTACCCACTCAATTTTTCAAAGAGACATTTTTTTTATGTATGAATCGTGTAAGGTTGATTGCGATGAGGTATACAAGTCCACAGATTATGATGATGGTCGCACCGGTCGGAATGTTTGCAGAAAAGGAAATTGCTATACCACTTAATGTAAAAATCATGCCCAGCCCAATCGCAAAAAACATCATTGCATGAAGGGTTCTCGTGTATAAACCGGCAATTGCGGCAGGTAGACTCAGAAGTGCTATCACAAGAATAATTCCGACTATTTGTATCAATACGACAATGGTGAGTGCAATAATACAAAGGAGAAGTATATATAAAAAATTTACAGGTAAGCCGCGCAACCGCGCCTGTTCCTCATCATAGGTGATAGCAACGAACTGCCTGTAAAATATAATTACAATAAAGATTATGAACACATTAAGACCCGCCAAGATATAGAGATTCGTGGAAGAAACCATGAGTATATTTCCAAAAAGATAGGAAAGCAGGTCCGTGCTGTAGCCGGGAGTGAGGTACATAAAGATCACGCCAACAGCCATACCCATTGCCCACAGCGCACTGATGACAGTGTCCTCATGCTGGTTTGCTTTCAACTTTACAAGTCCGATGATTATTGCAGACAGTATTGCGGAGACAAAGGCGCCGATTATGGGCGGCATGCTGAAATAAAGTGCAATACCCACTCCTCCCAGAACTGCATGTGCGATCCCGCCGCTGATAAAAGTTATCTTTTTTACCACGACGAATGTACCTGTTATTCCGCATACGATACTCGCAAGAATACCCGCGATGATGGCATTTTGCAGAAATGTATAGGATGCGACGCTCGATAATAATTCACCCATGATTATAAGTTACAATGATGTTGCAGGAATTTACTGTTTGCACTATAAATATCAAACAGAGATTTTCCGGTAAGTTCTGCGACAGAATGCATAGAAGCAAAACGGTTCAGGCAACATATCTTGTTCACATAGGAGGAGACAAAACCAACATCATGGGTGATCAGGAGGATCGTTGTGCTCTTGTTGAGCATTTTAAGCGTGTCGTATATGTCCTTTTCCATTGCTACATCCACACTTGCTGTCGGTTCATCCAGCATGAGGATTTTCGGTTCATTTATGAGCGCCCTTGCGATCAGTGCGCGCTGTTTCTGCCCTCCGGAGAGTTCGTGAAAATTCCTGTATGCTAGGTTATGAATTTCTAGTTTTTCTAGAAGAGAAAATGCCATTTCCGTCACTTCCTTCTTATATGCGGGAAAGAGCGAGTTTGCGGTGAGTGTATTCAATTTCACAATGTCGATCACATAGATGGGATAGTTTTTATCAAAAGCGCTGAACTGGGGCACATAGCCAATGAATTTACGCGCTTTAACCGGTGTTTTTCCTAGAATTGAAATCTTTCCCTTACCTGGTTTAAGAAATCCCAGGAGAAGTTTTATCAGCGTGGTTTTGCCTGCGCCGTTAGGACCGAGGATGGCAACGAAGTCATTTTTATCTATTTCGATTGTGATATTTTCGAGAACCGGTTCGCCATTGTAGGAGAACTCTACATCCTTAAGGGAAATGATCGATTCAGCAAGCTTATTGTCCATCGAGCACTTCCTTGAAGGTGTCTGCGATCGATCTCATATTTTCAAAAAAATCCTCTGCAAGCGGATCGATTGAAATGACTTTTCCGTGAATTGCCTTAGCCACAGTTTGTGCAGCAGAGGTGCTGAACTGTTTCTGAACAAACACCACACGTATGTTTTTCTTCTGTGCAAAAGAGATAACTTCTGCAAGCTGTTTTGGTGAGGGAGATTTGCCCTCGATCTGAATAGGTATCTGCATCAAACCGAATTCATCTGCGAGATAACCCCACGATGGATGAAAAACAAGAAATTCTTTATGTTCGAGCTGCGAGAGGCGGTCAGCAAAATATTGCTGCAGGGAAGTCAGGTCATCAAGGAATGTTTGAAGATTCTCAGAGTAATATTTGCTATTTTCAGGATCGAATTCTTGAAGAGTGTTACAGATAGTTTGCGCTTGAATTTTCACAAGTTCAGGACTTAACCAGATATGCGGATCGAGCTGGTGTGAATGATCGTGTTCCTCATTGTTTTCTTTGCCATGATCAGGAGACATTTTTTTGCGAAGGGTGAGAAAAGAGTCCATTGGACGCAGGGGATTGCCCTCTCTTGTATCGACCACGAGCAATTCGGGATTGAGCTGCGCAAGCTTTTTCATCCATGTTTCTTCAAAAGGAACGCCGATGCGGAAATAGATATCCGCTTGCGAAATGTCCTTCATTTGAGAAGGAGTCGGCTCGTAGGTGGCGGGACTGTGACCTGGAAGCACCATAACATGAACCTGTGCTTTATCACCTGCGATGCGTTCAACAAAATATTTCTGCGGAAGCACACTGACAAAGATGTTGAGCGTATCAGATTTCCGGGTGGTTTGTGTGCAGGAAATAATGATAACAAGGAGAAACAGGGGAATGAATTTTTTCATGATTCCCTGCACTCTTTGCAGAGCCCTTCGATTTGAAGGAAGTGGGTTTCTGCCTTCGATTGAAGCTGGTCTTCAACAAGTTGTTTTATGTTTTCAAAGTCGCAGTATTGTACGCAGGATACCTTGTGGCATTTTCGGCAGATAAAGTGATGATGATCCTGCTGGGTGGAGCACAAAAAATAATAGAGCTGGTTATCCTCTTTCCGGATCGAATAGACAATGCCGATATCCTGAAATTGTTGGAGGATCCTATATACTGTTGGAAGTCCAATTTTTTGGAACTTTTGTTTAAGCATTCTCCATAACTCCTGCGGAGAGAAATAGGTGTTTTTGCTTTGCATGATCCGAAGAATCTCAAATCGCTTTGGAGTTTTCTTGAGATCGTGTTGTCTTAATATTTCTATATACTGTTTGATCATTATTTTGTCTCCATATTCCGTAAACGAAAATCGTTTTCATTTAGAATGCTGTCAATAATTTCATGGTGTTTGACAAGAAATTTTTTTGGGTGTGAGAAATCTCAAAGAGGAGATGTATGCATGAAACCGCGATTGATCGTTCATAGCGATGTTTGGAGTATTCCTGATGAGCAGGATGGAGCACACGTTCAGGGTGTGAAACGGTCAATGCAAGAAGTCTATCCACTTATCCAGAGAGGAATTTCTGACAATTAATGCAGTTGAGAAAGCTGCTTGCATTCTGTGGGAAGATCCGAACTTTGTTACAGCAATAGATTTTATTGTTTAAAAACAACAATTCTTAATATGTATGAATTGCACTTGTTGTTTACTAAAATAAAGAGCAGAAGGCAACTGAAAGTGTAAACAACATTAGATTTTCTTACAACTAAACCTATCAAATTACGTGTTTTACAAAAACTTGACAGCGAAAAAATAATTTTTCTAAAATTGATAGTGATGTAATTATTTTGAATGAAAAGGTTAGCTTCTTTGGTAGGCATTTGTCCCTTCCGGGGTTTTTGGATATAATCAATTAAGTCTTATAATGAATAACTATGAAAAATGCGATTTTATTTATTACAATTTTTTTCTCGTTCTTATTTTGTGTTTTAGCACAAACTCAAAAATTTGATTTTGCTGATGAGCCAGAGGACAGTACTGCTAATGCATATTCATCTTTGGTAATTACAGGTTCATTTTCAATATACATGGGTTGCAGACCTGCTGTTTGGGTACAACAAAAATTTATTTTATTATCAAGAACATTAACTTATTTGATAGGAAAATCTCAAACTAATGGGTACAACTATTATATTAACTAAATATTAAATGAGGAGTTAAAATGAAAAAAAGTATTTTTTTAATTTTAGTCTTAGTCTTAATTATTCCTTCGATGGCCTATTCTGCTGCAGTTACAAGAACAACAGCAGAACAGGTTGCTATGAATTGGTATTCTGAAAGGAATAATAAGGCTTCAGGTGAGTTTATTATTGTCGAAAGTTTCATTGAAATGGAGAATACAGAAAATATATTCTTTATTTTCAATTTTGATAAAATCGGTTTTGTGATTGTTTCAGCAGATGATATTGCAGTACCAATTCTTGGTTATGTTTTTGAACATAATTATACATCAGAAAATCATCCACCTCAATTTGATGCTATGCTTGCCAGTTTTAGAGAGCAGATATTGTATGCTAGAGAGAATAATCTATCTCCACCACAGGAAACAGTAGATAAATGGAATAGACTTAAAGTTACAGCTGATATGTTTGTACCTGAGAACTTTAGAGCAGTGGGTCCATTATTATCAACTACCTGGAACCAGGGACTATACTACAATGAGAGTTGTCCTGCTGATGGTGCAAGTACGGCAGGCAATGGCTATGTCTGGGCAGGATGTACTGCTACGGCAACAGCTCAAGTCATGAAATATCATGCTCATCCTGTAACCGGTGAAGGTTCACATAGTTATACTGACGCTACCTATGGACTACAATCTGTAAACTTTGGGGCAACAACCTATAACTGGGCACTTATGCCAAATAATGTACTAGCTGTAAATCCTTTTGTCCATACACTGTTATATCATGTAGGAGTAGGAGCAGAAATGCAATATGGAGCAACTGGTTCGGGAGCCTGGATTGGAGGAGTACATCCTGCTACAGCATTAAGTGCATTGCAGAATCACTTTAAATATGATCCTAATTCTTATTATGACCAAAGAAATAATTATAGTGCTACACCATCTGTTTGGCATTCAATGCTTAAAACTGAATTGGATAACAATCGTCCGCTTGTGTATGAGGGATATAATAGTGGCTGGAGTGATGGTCATGCTTTTGTAATAGATGGTTATTCGGGTCTATCTAATGATAATTACCATGTCAACTGGGGTTGGAGTGGAGGGTATAATGGATATTACACCTTAGACGCTTTAGCACCTGTTCTTCCCAGCTATGATTATAGATTTTATCAAGCAGCACTTTTTGGAGTGGAACCACGGAAATGGAAACCATTACCAGATGTCTCAATTAATGTGTCTTCGTTACCTTATACTGGTGTTGATCTTGATGATTATTATGAAGGACCAGTTGCATCGTTAAGCTATAGTGTAGTAACAGATCTTACCGGACAGGAATTTGCTCTAACTATCAATGGTAATAATGAACTTTATTTCACAGCTAGTCCTTCAGTAACAAGTAATGTGAATATTGACATCACAATTCGAGCTACCTATACTGGTGGAACTGCAGATGATACATTTAATTTCATTATTACCGTTGCGTCAGCAAATTATGATTGGGGTGATGCACCAGATCCAACATATCCTACGCTTGCAACAAGTACAGGGGCATATCACCAGATTGTAGCTGGTATTCAGCTTGGAAACACTATTGATTCAGAACCCGATGGTCAACCTAATTCCACCGCAACCGGTGACGATATTGACGGTAATAATGATGATGATGGTGTCGTTTTTAATTCTGCCTTAATTCCTGGCTCAACAGCTGCTGTAACCATTACCGCATCAGTTCCTGGCATATTAGAGGGATGGATCGATTTTGATGGAAACGGAAGCTGGGCCGATTCGGGTGAACAAATAATTACGAATGTTTCTGTACCTGCAGGTTCGACTATCCATAATTTCACGGTTCCGATTTCCTCAATAACAGGGTCAACTTATGCCCGATTCAGATTTTGTACACAAGGTGCAACAGTATTTTTTGGGCAAGCTCCTGATGGAGAAGTGGAAGATTACCAGATAACCATTGGTGAGGAAAGCTCAACTAAATGGGAACAATTACCTGATCTGTCACTAACCGGCATGGACGTTGATGCTACATTTAAACCTGCCGCCCCTGATAACATGCTACTTCTTGCAGATGATTTTCTTTGTTCTGAAACAGGTTATATAACTGATATTCATATTTGGGGTTCCTGGATAAATGATTATATCCCATTTTCTGAAGATCCTGCAGCTGTTCAAATTAAATTCAGTATTCATTCAGATATTCCTGATCCTGATGGACCTGGTCCTGAATATAGTATGCCGGGAGATATGTTATGGATGAGTATATGGATTCCTGGTCCTGATGATGTTGAAATGGTTTATGAAGGTCCGGAAGATTGGTATAATCCAGCTCTACCAATGTGGATAAATGATAATCATATTAAGTGTTACAAATACAATTATATTTTAGATCCACTGGACTATTTCCTGCAGGAAGGTACAATTGATGAACCAATTGTCTATTGGCTTGATGTTCAAGCCCTGCCAATGGATGACAACGCTGAATGCCGTTTTGGTTGGAAAACATCTCTCGACCATTGGAATGATGATGCTGTTTGGGTTGTTGCCGAAGAACCATATACTGGAATTTGGAATGAATTAATATATCCAGACGGTCATGAATTTGAAACTGAATCAATTGATTTGGCATTCCAAATAACAACAGAGGGAGAACCAACTGAGGAATACGATTTCGGTGATGCTCCCGAAGGTCAAACTGCTATTGCTTATCCTTCAACAGGCGTAACTGGTGCATTCCCAACTTGTATCACAGTAGGTACGGCAAGTTCTTATATCCAACATGGAACTGGAGAAAATCTAGCCTGGTTTGGACCTATGGTTGATTTGGAAACAGATGGAAACGCCGGACTCTGCCCGGGATGTTTCTCAACTTATGATGATGATGAATGCTTCAATGATGGAGATGCTGGACTTATCATGCCTGGTTCATACACAATTGATGCATCTGATACAGTAATTCCATGTCCTGGAGTTACAGCAGGTTCTTCACTTGGTGTTATTTGCCAAAACGCAACATGGGGTGTTGATATAGATATAGATGTTAAAAACTACATGGCTGTGGATGGTTATATAAATGTTCTCTTTGATTGGAATCAGGATGGACAATGGCAAAACAATTCTGCTACTCATTGTTCTGGTGTTTTGACACCTGAACATGTACTGGCTGACTTCCCTGTTCCCGCTGGTCATATGGGGCCTCTGTCCAGTTTAATGGCTATCGGCACATCTTTCCAGATTGGTCCGAATGATGGCTATGTTTGGGTACGATTCTCTATCACTGAAGTTCCAGTTGGAACAAGTGATTGGAATGGTGATGGTGTCTTTGAAGATGGTGAAACAGAAGATTATCTGCTTTATGTTGAAGGAGAACCTGAAGAACTTGATTTCGGGGATGCACCAGATCCTGCTGGAGCAATGATGTATCCAACTACTCTTGCAAATAACGGTGCACGGCATGTGATTGATTATCAAATCTATATGGGAATTAGTATTGATTCTGAATTAGACGGACAACCGGATGCAACTGCAACCGGTGATGATAATGATGGAAATGATGATGAAGATGGAGTTCATTTCACCTCTATACTGGTTCAAGGATACACTACTTATGTGGTGGTCAATGCTTCTGTAGATGGTTTTCTTAATGCGTGGGTGGACTTCAATATTAATGGTAGTTGGGCTGATACTCTTGAACAAATATTTAGTGATGTGAGTCTTGTTGCTGGAGATAATAATTTAAGTTTCAGTGTGCCGGCAGGTGCTGTACCAGGTCCAACCTTTACGCGTTTCCGCTTTGATACAACAGGTGGTCTGACTTATACAGGACAAGCGAATAACGGTGAAGTAGAAGATTATCAGGTAGCCATCCATGAACCGATTGAAGATAGCAAGATGCACTTTCCACAATGGCCCGATCCATCTGGTTGGGATGTTAACTGTACTGAACCAAATATTATTGCTGATGATTGGACATGTATTGAATCAGGTCCAGTAACAGATATTCATTTCTGGGTATCATGGTTTACTGGTGATGGAACATCTGGTCTCATCGATAGTATTCATATAAGTATCCATGCCAATATTCCCGCGGGTACTTTACCTTATAGCAAGCCCGGAAACCTTTTATGGCAAATGAACTTTAAACAAGGTGAGTTTGGCTATGAAGAATTCTGGGACTATGGTTTGCAGGGTTGGTATGATCCTCATTCTGTCCCACAACAAGTAATTCCAGACGACCATGACTACTTCGATTTGATAAATATTACAAATATTCCCGATCCTTTTAATCAGCAAGAAGGTACTATCTATTGGCTTGATGTGAAGATATTTATGGATCCCGATAACTCCAGTTACAAGTTGGGTTGGAAGACTTCTCAGCATCACTGGGAAGATATAGCAGTTTATTTTAACGGTTCAGACTGGATTCCTCTTTACGATCCAATTACTCAGGAACCGTTCGATATGGCTTTTGTCATTACAGGAAGTGAACAGCCCGTGGAATTAGACTTCGGTGATGCACCTGATGATACACTCGGTACTGGTTATTCAACACTATTGATTAATGATGGAGCCCGACATATAATAGATTATGCAATATACATGGGAGATAGTATTGATGCAGAACCTAATGGTCAACCAAATTCTACTGCGACTGGTGATGATGACAACATTTTATATCCAGGTGTTGTTGATGATGAAGATGGAGTTACTTTCACTTCAATTCTTGTTCCAGGATACACTACGTATGTGACAGTTAATGCTTCTGTAGATGGTTTCCTAAATGCATGGGTTGACTTTAATGGTAATGGTTTTTGGGATCCTGATCCTGCAGAGAAAATATTTAATGATGTAAGTCTTGTTGCAGGAGATAATGATTTGAGTTTCAGTGTACCCGCAAGCGCGGTAGTATGTACGACCTTTGCTCGATTCCGATTTGACACAATCGGAGGATTGACTTATAGTGGATTGGCACCTAATGGTGAAGTAGAAGATTATCAAGTAGTCATTCACGATTCAATTCCAAACAGCAAGATGCACTATCCACAATGGCCTGATCCAACCGGTTGGGATATCAAATTCCAACCACCAAATGTCATTGCTGATGACTGGCAATGTATCGAATCGGGACCTGTAACTGATGTTCATTTCTGGATTTCTTACCAAGGTGATATTGAACCGGATCCCTTCCCTGGTATAGATAGTATACATCTTAGCATTCATGATGATTTTGAAATTTATCCCGGAATGTCTCAGCCAGGTAATTTATTATGGCATGATAATTACTATACAAATGATTTCTCAATCTCAGGTCCCTTCTTTGGAGATCAGGGTTGGTTTGTTCGCGATACATGGTCTTATATACAGAATGATCATACAAAATTCTATCGTATCGATATTGAGAATATTCAAGATCCCTTTGTGCAATGTCAGGATAGTATTTACTGGCTTGATATATATGTTGCTTTAGAAGAGCCAGATCTTTATCAGGTCGGATGGAAGACTTCTGGTGTTGAACATTTCAGAAAAAATGCCATGTATGGATGGTTCCATGCAAGTGGTGGTTGGGAATGGGATGAAATAGTGCATCCCATTACCGAGGAATCGCTTGATATGGCTTTTGTAATTACCGGTGAACCTGGAGATCTTGATTTTGGTGACGCACCCGATCCTGCTGGAGCAATGATGTATCCAACTACTCTTGCAAACAACGGTGCAAGACATGTAATAGATTATATTACCTTCCTCGGTGATACAATTGATGCAGAAGCTGATGGTTGGCAAAGCTCAGATGCCCTGGGAGATGATACCCATGACCTTGATGATGAAGATGGTGTTACATTTAATTCAAGTCTCATACCTGGTGGTTCGACTGAGGTGACTGTCATAGCTTCTGTTGACGGTGTCCTGAACGCATGGGTTGACTTTAATTGTAATAACGATTGGGGTGATCCAGGCGAACAGATATTTAATGATACAGCTCTTTCTTCAGGCACAAATACTCTTATCTTCAATGTTCCCGCTGGAGCAGTAAAAGACTCAACCTTTGCCCGTTTCCGCTTTAATTTAATAGGTAATTTAGATTACGAAGGATTAGCATGCAAAGGTGAAGTTGAAGATTATTTAGTTGTAATAGAAGAAGCTTTAGACTTCGGTGATGCCCCCGATCCATTATATCCAACATTGCTTGCTCATAATGGTGCACGGCATGTGATAGATTATGTTACCTTCCTCGGTGATACAATTGATGCAGAAGCTGATGGCTGGCAAAGTGCAGATGCATTGGGAGATGATATCCATTACCTTGATGATGAAGACGGTGTTGTATTTAAACCCATTATAACTGGAAGTCCTGCACAGGTTATTGTTACTACAAGTGCTCCTGGCTATTTACAGGGCTGGATGGATTTCAACCAGGATGGTGATTGGATCGACTCTGGTGAGCAGATATTTGCCGATGCTTACGTTCACTTCGCAAGTACGGTCTGCTTGAACTATTATGTTCCTGCTACTGCTGATACAGGATATACATTCGCTCGTTTCCGATTTAGCACCATTCCCGGGCTCGCAGATTCTGGACTTGCAGCAGATGGAGAGGTAGAAGATTATAAGGTTCACATCGTTGATGTTTCTGATGTCAAGTGGTTACAATTACCATGCGAAGAATTACCCGGTTTACATTGCCATGATGAATTTATAAATCGACATGATGCAACGATTATAGCAGATGATTGGCTTTGCAATGGTGGACTTGTAACTGATATTCACTGGTGGGGTAATTACGAACACGTCAATCAAGGTATTGACCATTTCCACCTGAGTATTCATGCTAACGATCCGACAGGCAGTTGTCTGCCATTAGATCCGGAAATCTGGGACGTGGATGTTCCATTCTCAGATGCATATGAAACATCTACAGGTTTGTACAATAGTGAAGGTAATGCTATTTATAGTTATGAATATTACCTCACTGAACCATTTGAGCAAACAGAAGGTGAATTCTACTGGCTGGATATTTGTGCTTATTCGGTAGATCCTAATCCTCCTAATAATGTTATATGGAGATGGCAGGAATCAGCACGTTCCACATCACCAATACTTTGTCCGGCTTCAAGTAAAACTTTGTACTTACCATGGCTCAATATTATTTGGACTTCAATTGACCCGTACAGATATAGTGATATGGCTTTTGCAATTACATCTGAGGAATTACCCGCAATTGATTATGGTGATGCCCCAGATCCTACTTATCCAACGCTGTTAGCAAGCAATGGAGCCAGACATGCACTTGATGGTGTCACCTACCTTGGAAATCTAACTGATGGAGAAGCTGATGGATGGCAAAGCATCACTGCTCTGGGTGATGATAATCACAATCTTGATGACGAAGATGGTGTGATATTCACCTGTCCATTGATACCGGGAGAACAAGGTGCAATAACAGTAACTACAAATTCATCCGGTGTAGCGTTTTTCAATAGCTGGATAGATTTCAATGCTGATGGTGATTGGTCTGATGCTAACGAACAAATCTTTACTGATTTACCTCTTTCGGCTGGAATAAAGCCATTAAACTTCAATGTACCTATAGGTGCAACAATTGATTCTACTTATGCACGATTTAGATTCTGCACAGTGGCTGGTATTGCAGATACCGGTTATGCACCGGATGGTGAGGTTGAAGATTATAAGATAGAGATATCAGAAGTTCCGGATGACGACTGTAAGATGCATTATCATCAATGGCCGGATACGACGTGGTACGGTATGGATGTACGAGCTACTGAACCTATCATTCTTGCAGATGATTTCCTTTGTATAGAAGATGGATTGATTAATAGTATTCATATATGGGGTTCGTGGCTCTTTGATATGGTTATGCCACCGGCATTCTATCTTTCCATTTGGTCAGATAATCCAGACGGACCTGGTGGATTCAGCCAGCCAGAGCTAGAGCTCTGGGGACGATACTTCGGTTATGGTGACTATATTGAATCCCTCTACACGACTACAAACGGTGAATTTTGGTATGATCCAACATCCCAACTTCTCCTACCCTTTGCTGATTTAATGATATGGCAATACGACTTCACGATTCCGGATTCCGAAGCTTTTGTACAGGAAGTTGGTACAACATACTGGTTAAGCATGACAGTCATGGGATTACCGCCAGATCCCAATATTGGTTTTGGCTGGAAAACATCTGTAAACCACTGGAATGACGATGCGGTTTGGAGCTTGGGATATGCCAAAGACAGATTGACCTGGAATGAATTACGATATCCAGATGGACATCCATTCCATCCCTATTCAATTGATTTCTCATTCTATATCAATTGTGAACCCAGCACACCTATTGTAAATATTAGCGTTTCATCAGATACTGTGTATGTAACCTGGGATCCAATACCATGTGCAGATAGCTATACGGTTTACAGTTCACTAGATCCGTATGCTCCTTTCCCCTCTGGCTGGACGGTCGAACAAACAGGAATTATAACACCATCCTGGTGTGAAAATGCTTCTGGAACAACAAAGAAATTCTATAAAGTTGTTGCAGTTAAATAGCTCACGATTTGTGAAGGGGCTGGCTTGGTGCCAGCCCCTCTTTTCTTGTAAAAAATGGGTTAATACCTTTTTTGTGTTATTAAATAACTTGTAACTGATTGATAATGTGTTGATTAGTGTTGATTTAAAATTTTAGGAAATTTAAATGGGCAAAAAAGTGTCCATATTGTCAATCGGAACGTATAATAAAACATAGGAAAACCAGAGATAATCTTCAGAGGTATAAATGTCTTTCATGCTGCAAAACGTTCCAGAATAATCGTTACAGAAAACGAAGCCTATACGACAATATGTGGCATGAATATGTCTATGACAGGTGTACTATAAGACAGTTATGCAAGCGGTATACAAAGGGCAGGAATTGGGTTGTTGGCAGATTAATGGAAAGCCCAATATTTTCTCATGAATTATCCCCTGCTCATGTGGTTATTATCGCAGATACGATATTTGACGCTTCGGCCACGCCTTGAAGCATCAAAGGAGTTAAAGAAATTAACATCACATTTAACTGAAATACGCGAGGAAAAATTCATTGGAGGTTTTAGACGTTGGGAAGATAAATGGAGTGATTTCTTAAAAGAAAAAACATTACATCCGAACGGAAGCAAAAGTTATACACATCGAAAACTACGTTCGGCAAGACGAAGTATAAGACGTCATTTACCCTATCTTTTTACCTATCAAAAATATCCCAAACTGGATATCCCAAACACAACAAATGACTTAGAAAGCTTGAATAGTAAAATTAAAGATATATTAAGATCTCATCGGGGTTATTCAAAAAAATTAAGAAACAAAATTATAAACGAAATCCTATCTTTTAACTAAAAAAAACAACACAAAAAAGGTATTAACCCACATTTTACCATTTAGTTCATTTATACGTTTAATAATATCCCAATCATTAGCTGTATCATTTATTTGTATTCTTCTAATTTTTGTCAAATATCATCTGTTTGTTGGGATTCATAATGTGCTGAAAATAGAAGGTTAAGTTCTTTAAGAGAGTATGAAAACAAAAAAGCCCCATGCAAAAATACCAGGGGCTTTCCTTTTCTAGAGGGAGGAATTACAAATTCTCAATTATTTCTAAATATTTTTCTATCGGCTGGTTGCCTACAAGCTCATGCTCCTCGTTAATGATTATTTTAGGGACTGCGCTCACAGAATATTTTATCGATTCCGTATTAAAGGAAGAAGCATCGACCATATCGGCAGAGATGTGCTCATTCGACATTGCGAGGTGGTGGGCATTGCTCACCGCGCCCGGGCAGTGCGGACAGCCAAGGGTAATAAAAACCTGTATGCGTACATTCTTTTTAATCGCATTAATGCGCTTCATGAGTTCGTCATTGAGCTCATGTTTCTGTCCGGACACTTCGAGCAAGCTCGAGATAAATGAGTTGATCTCATAACCGCCGGGAAGACCGAAAAATCGTATGCCATTATCCTTGTCTTTGGCAGTCAAAATGACCATTGCAGGTATCTTATCGACACCGTATTCTTTTGCGATATCGCTGTCTTGCTTGAAATCATATACTTTCATTTCAAGTTTATCGGAAAGTGCAACAAATTCATCGAGAAATTCATGAGTTTCTTTGCACGAATCACATTCAAATTCCTGTGTGAAAAATGCGATGGTAACTTTATTTTGAAGCTTTTGCAAAATTTCTTGAAGCTGCTTCTTTATCTGTTCAGTGAATAGGTCCATGTGGGTTCTCCCATGTAATAATTATTTTTCATACTTTCAAAGTATGTAATATCAGAACAATATAATCACTCTTTTGGAATTGTCAAAAAGAAAAAATATACAATTCCAAATTACTAATATCTAATAACTAATAAAATGACAAAATCCAAATGTCTAATCAAGATCTGCACTTAAGCATTTAGAAATTAGAAATTTGTAATTAGAAATTCACGTTTCAATGAATGTTTACTATCACAAAAATCTTATAATAATTAATAGAATATTGATTTAGAGTATATACTTGGTCAGGTCTTCGTCGGTAATGATCTTTGCGAGTTTTTTCGTTACCAGTTCTTTTGTAATTTTTATATTTTCAGTTTTATTATCAGGCAGTTCGTAGAGATAATCTTCCAGCAGAATGGAAAGGACGGTATGCAGTCTTCTTGCGCCGATGTCTTCCATTTTTGTGTTTGCGAGTGCTGCAAAATTTGATATCTCTTTGATCGCACCCAACGTGAAACGTACGTCCACGCCTTCTGTTTTGAGCATTTCAGTATATTGCTTGATAAGGGCATTTTTAGGAAGTGTAAGGATCTTTGCGAAATCTTCTTCGGTAAGACTTTTCAGTTCGACGCGAATCGGGAATCTGCCCTGCAATTCGGGAATAAGGTCAGAGGGTTTGGAAACATGAAATGCTCCCGAAGCAATAAAGAGGATATGTGTCGTATCGATCATTCCGTATTTTGTGGGAACATTTGTGCCTTCGATAATGGGAAGGAGGTCTCGCTGTACACCTTCGCGGGACACATCGGGACCATGCTGGGATTTTTCTCCAGCGATCTTGTCTATTTCATCAAGAAAGACGATGCCGTTCTCTTCGACCCGTGTGATAGCGATCTCTTTTACATCGCTCATATCAACGAGTTTTTTTGACTCATTATAAAAAAGGTAATCGAGTGCTTCGCTGACCTTCATCTTTTTTCGTTTGCCGCCCGAAGAGTGCCCGGGCATAAATCCTGCGAGGATCTCGCCCATATTGATGTCAAAACTGTCCATACCCATACCTGAGAAGACCTCGATCCGCGGTTCGGGTAGATCATCGAGTTTCATCTCTATTTCTCTATTATCAAGAGAGCCGCTCTGGAGCATCTTTCGAAATTTTGATCTGTTTCTCTCGTGTTTTGCCGTTTCTTCATCGAATTTTTTTCGCTCCAGTTTCTGCTCTTCGAGAGAAAGGTTTGTTTTTCGCTGACGTTTTAAGGGAGGGAGCAGAAGATCGAGCACTTTTTCTTCAGCACGTTCACGCGCTTCATCTTCGACTTCCCCAGTCAGCTCGTCGCGCACTTGATTGATCGAAAGACTTACGAGCTCACGAATAATGGATTCCACATCACGACCAACATAGCCCACTTCAGTGAATTTTGATGCCTCGATCTTAATGAAAGGAGCGTTGACTAGATTGGCGAGCCGTCTGGAAATCTCTGTTTTACCCACGCCTGTGGGTCCTATCAAAATAATATTGTTTGGAAGAATTTCATCACGAAGTTCTTCCGACACGTTCTGTCTTCTCCAACGGTTTCGAAGAGCGATAGCTACTGCGCGTTTTGCCTTGTCCTGGCTTATCACATATTTATCGAGTTCTTTTACGGTTTGTTTTGGAGTTAGTTCATACATATCCATCTAGATTTCCTCTATAACTGTATTGTCATTAGTGTATATACAGATTTCCGAAGCGATTTTAAGAGCTTCTGTGACGATCGCTTTTGGATTTTTTTTCTTATCTTTAATGAGCACCATTGCTGCAGCTTTTGCATAGGGTCCGCCGGAACCAATCGCTGCTATGTTATGATCCGGTTCGATCACGTCGCCGGTACCTGATAAAACAAGCAGACAGGTTGCATTACCCGCGATGATCATTGCTTCGAGGCGCCGAAGGTACTTGTCGGTTCGCCATTCTTTTGCAAGTTCTACAGCAGCTCTCATAAGATTACCTTTATATTCTTTTAGTTTTTCTTCAAATTTTTCAAATAGTGTGAAAGCATCGGCAGTAGCACCTGCAAAACCAGCAATGACTTTTCCTTCATAGAGTCTGCGTACTTTATGGGCTGTTGCCTTGAAAATAGTATCACCCAATGTGACCTGACCGTCGCCGCCAATGGCTACTTTTTTCCCGATCTTTACACCGAGTATCGTTGTTCCCTTAAGCTTTATCGTTTCCATTATCTTTTATAACCCGTGATCTCTTATTTTTACTTTTCTGTTTTTTTTCTTCTTTTTTCAGATTTCCATTAATATACTTCTGATAAATCACATCGATTTCATCTCCTGTAAGGGTTTCTCTTTCTAGCAATTCATTGGCAAGTGTGTGCAGGAGGGGTTCATTCCCGGAGAGTATTTTCAAGCATCGCTGGAACTGTACCTCTATGATATCTTTTATTTCTGAATCGACTAGTTTTGTAAGGGCTTCGCTATGATTATTTGGTCTGCCGAGTTCTTTTCCGAGGAAAACATTTTCATCTTTGTCACCGATGGTCATGGGTCCGACCTTGTCGCTCATGCCCCATTCGCACACCATTTTCTTTGCAAGTTCAGTTGCCTTTTTGATATCATCTCCAGCACCTGTGGTTGGCTCTCCAGAGGCAATCTTATCTGCTGCACGTCCGCCAAGCAGGTGAGCAATTGTGGCTTCGCAGTAGCTTCTCGAATAGGTAAGTCTGTCATCGAGTGGAAGGAAATGAGTTGAGCCGAGAGAGCGTCCGCGTGGAATGATCGTTGCCTTATGGATTGGATCGCTGCCGGGGATGAATTTGGCAACCATCACATGACCTGCCTCGTGAAAGGCAGTATTTTTCTTTTGTTCATCTGTGAGCACCATGCTTCGGCGTTCCCTGCCCATGAGCACTTTATCTTTTGCTGCTTCAAAATCATCCATTTTAACTGCTTTATGTCCAACTCGTGCACCCCAGAGTGCTGCTTCGTTTACAAGGTTTTCGAGATCGGCTCCAGAAAATCCAGGTGTGCTTTTAGCGATCACAGAAAGGCTTACATCCTTTGCAAGAGATACTTTCTTTACGTGTACTTTCAGGATGCCCTCTCTTCCTTTCACATCGGGTCTGTCCACTACAACCTGTCTGTCGAAGCGACCGGGACGAAGAAGTGCGGGATCAAGAATGTCTGGTCTGTTCGTCGCAGCAATGATGATGACACTTTCATTATCCTCAAAACCGTCCATTTCCACAAGAAGCTGATTGAGTGTCTGTTCACGCTCATCATGACCGCCGCCGAGCCCTGCCCCTCTTTGGCGACCAACTGCGTCAAGTTCATCAATGAAGACGATACAGGGAGCATTTTTCTTTCCCTGTTCAAATAGGTCACGAACACGGGAAGCTCCAACTCCGACGAACATCTCAACAAAATCTGAACCACTTATGCTGAAGAACGGCACTTTTGCTTCTCCTGCAACCGCTTTTGCAAGCAATGTTTTTCCTGTTCCCGGAGGACCAAGCAAGATAACACCCTTTGGAATCCTACCTCCAAGTCTCTGGAATTTCTTAGGATCTTTGAGAAAATCAATGATCTCTTCAAGTTCTTCTTTTGCTTCATCTACACCAGCGACATCTTTGAAGGTCTTGTTCGAACGGCTGCCCGTGAACATTTTTGCACGGCTTTTGCCAAAGCTGAATGCTTTTCCTGCTCCGCCCTGCATTCTTCTCATGATAAAGATCCAGAATCCAATGAATATGATGAAGGGAAGCCAGTATGAGAGAAGTGTTGTAAATATTGATGGTTTCTTGGATATGATCTCGATGTCTTTATAGGTTGTTGCAATATTTTTTACAAGATCAGGATCGTCAAAAGGAATATTGGTAATATTTTTCGTGTTGCCAATAAAGTAGGTTATGTCTCTTCCGCTGAAGATGATCTTATTTACTTTTCCTGATTCCAGATCCAGCCGAAACTGGGAGTAGGATGCCTCTGATGAACCTGATCCGCTTGAGAAAAGCTGGAAGAAGGCAACGACTGCAAGAATGACAATAAGCCAGACAAGGAGGGAGCTTCCTTTTGGCGTTTTGACAGGTAATTTATTTTTTGGAGGTTGATTTTTATCCGGCGGTGTTTGATTAGCCATTTACTGATATATCTCCTTTTTTAAAATTCCGATATAGGGTAAATTCCTATATTTCTCATCGTAATCCAAACCATATCCTACGATGAACTCATTTGGCACCTCAAAAGCTTTGTATGCCATTCCGATATCAGGTTCGTGCGAATCGACTTTATCCAGCAGTACACACATTTTTAGGGACTTGGGGTTCTTACCCTGAAGATAACGTGTAATATAGTTCAGTGATAGTCCGGTATCAACGATATCTTCTATGATCAGCACGTGCCGGTCACTGATATCAACATTGCAATCTTTTGTGATTTGAACGACACCAGAACTTTTTGTGGAATTACCGTAACTCGCCACTCCCATGAACTCGATCTCAATAGGGATGTTCAGAGACCTGATGATGTCTGCCAGAAATACGACTCCACCCTTGAGAATATTTATGAGAATGGGATTTTTATCTTTGTAATCCCTTGAAATCTGCTCACCAAGTTCTTTTACTTTTTTCTTAATATCTTGTTCTGAAAAAAGAATTCTTTCTATGTCATTGTGCATACGAAACCCTTTTGTATATTTAATTAAAAACGTTTAGGTATAATATACTCTCAACCGGGGATTGGCAAAACATTTATTTATAAACGTCGCGCTTTGCGATAGTCCTCGAGTTTTTTCATAATTTTAATTCGGAGCACGTGTGAAGTCCGGGAAGTCACCTTCGCATATTCATGTATGCGCATACCTGCTATCCAGATGATCCTATTTTGATCTTCTATGATGATCTTTTTCTTTCGCTCGAGCCGAGGTACTTTTTCATCGATAAAAAATTCTTTAAGCTTTTTTGGATTCTGCATTCCAAGCGGAGTGAAGCTGTCTCCCTGCCGACGGTAACGTGCCGTAAGCGGGAAAGTTACTTTATCAAAATCGATATAGCATGCATCATCTTCATGAAAATTGAATCCGTGAATGGGCATTACCTTTATTTCCGACTGTGTTATATAGTAGTCATCGAATAGGATTTGCCGTGTGTATCGCTTGATCTCACGGGAATAATCAGAAGCCGTATAATTTGGGGGTGACATTTTAAAAATAAGCGTATTAGCGCTTTTCACGACGAAAATATTGTGGGGCAGGTGAATAAATTTGCCTCCGGGTCTTCTCAGCAGTTCGTAAATTTCTGAAAGATGTGCGGAATAAAAATCTGATTCGGAACCCGACAATAAGCCGAAGATCTTTCTGAATACATAGAAATAAAGTACCTCGCTTTGCTTGAGTTTGTCCAGAAGTACAACATATTCATCACCCTCATTTTGAAGAACAACATCCTTAAAAATGTCTTTACTGTGGGTTTGCAGGAACATATCGGTTTTTTGAAAAATATGAGAGCTGTCGTAGATTTTATTGATAACTGTCGGGTTGAACTGTTCCAGGATAATAGGAAGAATGCGGTGGCGTATCTTATTTCTGTCATACCCCAGATCGTCATTGGATGAATCGTGAGAAAATTGGATATTGTTTTTCTCGGCAAAAGCAGCGATTTCTTCACGCTTGAAAACCAGCAGGGGACGAATGACACTACGGCTCTTTGGAAGCATACCCTTCAAGCCGGTGAAGCCGCTCCCCCTGAATAGGTGCATGAGGAAAGTCTCTGCCTGGTCATTCATGTTGTGCCCGACCACGATCTTATTAAAGTTATATTTTCTCAACAGGTCTCGGAATATCCCGTAGCGAATTTTTCGTGCAGCATTTTCAATATTGGATTCATCAGTGATCGAGACGTTGTGAACGATAAGCGGGATACCCCATTTGTAACAGAGGTTTTTTGTGAATCGCTCGTTCTCTATGGATTCCTTACCACGAAGATTGTAGTTGATATGCACAGCAAGAGTCGTAAGCTTGAATTCTGCTGTGATTTTCTTCAATAAATACAGGAGTACTGTGGAATCAATGCCGCCGGAAACTCCAATAAGCAGTTTGTCACCCTGTTCGATCAGGTTCTCATGATGGATGAACTGCTTGAGCCGGGTTACAAGATTTTTATGATTATTCATAAATTATTTTTGTATGTGCTTTTCAGCAAAGTCCCGTCCACGGCTCAGAGCATCGAGATTTTTTTTCACGATGTCTTCACCCTTGCGGCAAAAAACTGTCCGAATGCTATTCTCGAGCATTTCAAAAGGAATTTCAAGGAAAGGGGCAGCTGCACCAAGTATAACCATATTCGTTGAGCGGGGAGAACCGATTTTTTTTGCGATGGCATCACCGTCGATCGCAATGCTGTTTTTGTGTCCTCTTATTTCTTTGAGAAGATGTTCCATTTCCGGATAATTCGGAATATTCACAAAAGGAGTAATATTAGTGATGAGCCAGCCGTTATGTTTGAGATAGGGGAAATAACGAAGTGATTCCATTGGTTCCAACGAGATGATCATATCTGAGCGACCATGGGGGACAAGATCGGAATGAATTTCTTTATTGGAGATTCGAAGGTGGGATTCTACTGCACCACCGCGCTGTGACATGCCATGAACTTCTGCTTGCTTTAGGTTTAGATCTGATTGCACAACTGCATAACCAATGATCGTTGCAATGGATAGAATACCCTGTCCGCCGACACCTGCAAGTATAATATCTTTTTTCATGATGACCTCCTGCTACTTCTGCTTACGCAGTTTTGCTGCAATGTGAATACAGGGACGGCGGGGAATAATAACAGACACGCCATTATAATCTATTTCCTCCTGAATGATCTTCACATTTTCTTCATGGTGAGTTTTCAGGGGATTGATAACACGAATATGATCTTTTTCAACACCGACACCCATGCAGATCTCTTCTATCTTACCGGTGACTGCGGAGATTTGCATGCCTGTCATTGCTACAATACCGTTATCAAGAATAAACGCAACAATATTCGCTTTTGAGTTTACCGCATCAAGAAGCGGAGTCATGCCGGAATGCCCGAATGTGGAGTCGCCGATCACAGCAATTGCCGGGAACAGTCCTGCACCCGCAGCGCCCACAGCCATCGAGATCGAAGCACCCATGTCCACGCAGCTATTGATTGCATGAAAAGGTGCAAGGAACCCAAGCGTGTAACATCCAATATCGCCAAAAACATGACCGGGTCCATATTGTTTCATTGCTTCATTAAGAGCAGCATATGAATCCCGGTGCGGACATCCCTTGCACAATTGGGGCGGACGTCCCTTTACGATAACCGGGACTTCTTTTATGGGATGAGGTTCAAGCCCAAGCGCAGTTCGTAATTTTGCAGGATTTAGCTCTCCAACGCGCGGCAGCGTGCCATCCATACGCCCTTTTATGTTGAGACTATTATCAAGATAGCCGCGAAGCCATTCTTCGACCACAGGCATTCCGTCTTCTACAATAAGCACTTCATCGCACTCGTCGATCATTTTTGAGATCATCTTTCTTGGAAGCGGGTACTGGCATATTTTCAAAATGGGGTATTCGCACTCAGCTTCAACGTGGTTTTCTTTCACATAATTGTAGCCGAGCCCACAGGCAATAATACCGAGTGATTTATCTTTTCCATCATAATATTCGTTATATTTTGAGTTTTCGGATTCCTTTTCCAGGATTTTCTGTTTCTCTATAAGATTATTATAATTTTCTCGTGCAAAAGCAGGGAGCAGTACAAATTGATTCGGATTTTCAGGAAGCTTGATCTCATTCTCTTTAAGCTGATTTGTGCGAAAAATACCTGCACGGGAGTGCGACAGGCGTGTAACAAGTCTAATAACAACAGGTGTTTTATATTTTTCGGAAAGTGCGAAGGCATCAAAGGGCATGTTATATGCCTCCTGTTGGTTTGATGGCTCGAAAACTGGAACAAGTGCGAATTTGCCGTAATGACGTGAATCCTGTTCATTTTGAGATGAGTGCATGGAAGGATCATCTGCAACAGCAACAACAAGTCCTCCGTTCGTGCCTGTGATACCGGAGTTCACAAACGGATCTGCTGCAACATTGAGACCCACATGCTTCATAGTTACCAGGGTGCGTTTGCCCGAATAGGACATACCGAGCGCTTCTTCCATTGCTGTTTTTTCGTTCGCAGACCAGGTGCGATGTACATTTCGCTGTGCAGCTTCTTTGCTGTGTTGAACATATTCGAAGATTTCTGTTGAGGGTGTGCCGGGGTAACCGTACGCACCGGAAAGACCTGCATCAAGTGCACCTTGTGCCAGAGCTTCATCCCCCAGGAGCAATAATTTGTCCATTAATCCTTCTCCATAAAGATTTTTTTCAAAGAAAGAAAGGGCTGGGAGTTTGTGTCAATGAAATCTTTCTAATGATTTTACTGTTCCGTTTTTTATATCTTTAAAATTTGAAAGAAATTCGATTTTCTCGTTTAGTAGCATTAAGCGTCACCAGTCAAGGGCTTGGTAACGAGAGCGCTGAGAAGCTTGGGTGTATGATTAATAACTTGACGGCAAACCAGTAATCTGTGAAGTAAAATATAAATTAAAATTTCGGAGGTTTCCATGAAAGAACAGCACGCATTCCATAGGGGACTTGAAGACATACTGGAGGGGTATTGGATGGCGTATGAAAACAGAGATATTGATGAGATACTTTCGTACCATCCAAAAGATCGTGACATTATGATCATTGGTACAGGTAAGGACGAAGTGTTTACAACGCCCGAAGGATATCGTGAAGGATTGGAAAGAGATTTTGCACAGTCCGAAAAAGTCGTGTTAGAGCTCGAGAATTTTACTGCGGATTCATCGGGGAAAGTTGCCTGGGCTTCCTTGAATCATATTGCGACCGTCACGATCAAGGGGAAAGAGCATAAGCTCGTCACGCGCTATACGGCAGTGCTCGAATTCATCGATGGGAAATGGTATATCATGCAGTCCCATCTCTCTTTCCCGCCCGAAGATCAGAAAGAAGGTGATTCCTTTCCCGTAAAATAAATATGTGTATAAAACTTACTGTTTCTGAATCAAGGAGCATCGTTCTTCATGCACAGCTTCTGAATAATACCACACACATACCATCCAACAAAAACGGGGTGTATGAGATAATAAACCACCTCGGGTACCTGCAACTCGACACCCTTTCTGTTGTTAAGCGTGCACACCATCACACACTCTGGAACAGGCATCCGGATTATGAGCCAGACATGCTGCTCGAATTACAGCGGGATGATAAATTGGTTTTTGAATACTGGGGACACGCTACGTCATATCTTCCTATGAAAGATTATCGTTTTTATCAGCACAGAATGACCAGGGCAGATGATCCGAATTCAAAATGGGAAAAGGAACGCCTGGAAAAGTATGGCTACTTTGTTCTGCCGATCCTCTGGAAAGATCGATTTGTCGGGCTGCTCGATCCGAAATCGGACAGGAAAAAGAAGCAGCTCATTCTCAAGAATATATTTTTTGAGGAAGGATTTGATGAGTTCGAGGAATTTTTGCCATCCTTTGCCAAGACCTTGGTTGAGTTCATGAAATTTAATGAGTGTGAGAGTATTGTCATTGATTCGATACGACCTGAAAAACTCAAAGAAAAGCTGGAGAAAAAGTTAGAAGGTTAGAAGGTTAAAAAGATTGGAAGGTTGAAAGGTTTGAGGGGTATGAATAATGATAGAGTCAAACTTACATCCTATCTATACCAGATTTTTGAAAATATTTTTATAAAAAATCCCAGTATAATGAACACCACGCCGATTATGGTTCCCAGTGCCTGGAGCACTCCAAATTCATCATAAGTGCCGTATCCAACTATGTCTGCAAGAACGGAGACTATAGTGAGGATAAAACCTATTGCGAGAATAGCTGAACCGCTATCAGTTATTTCCGAGTTACTACCCACGATTCCTTTTTGCCGATATCGCATCGTTGCACCTTCAGGCATTTTAGTTCCTTAGTATCTTCAAACAGGATTTTTTCGTCTCCATGTCAAGTATATGCTTTCATCTTTTTATATACCCCCAAGATTTTGAGTGTGAATCTTTCAGGGGAATTTATGAATAAAGGATTTGCTGGGTGATTTCGTTATCCGGGTATTTGATGAGGCGAGGAGATGTAGAGTTGTCATGGACCACTCCATGACAAAAAAATATGCAGGAAAAACCTGCATCTACCCAAACATTATTTGATTTTAGATTGATAGATATAGGTTTAAGATTTTATAATTGATAAAATTCAGCGATAAATTAGGGACAAGTGTAACTCAACATTCCGACCTGTCACGGCGTAATGAAATGAAGACGGATGTTGAGTACGCAAGATCAGTCTCCTTCCGATAATCGGAATACGCCTTGATAAATTGGAATCTTGCGCTACTGTAAAAATCCGGAACCAAAGGGGGAGGACAAAACATTTGACAAAAAAGATATGAATTAAGAAATAAGAACTAAGACTTGAGTGGAATTTGGATGTACCTCTGAAGTTGAGTGGAAAGAGATGGAGAAAAAGAATATGGATGTATCAATTACAGGTATTAAAGGATATGAATATCAATATAAAGTAACAGTATTGATTTCATTAATGTTAAAAGATAATAATTTTGAACTTTTTGTTGAGAAAGTTGATAGCGAAGATGCTTTATTGTTAGCAGGTGAAGAAGATCAAAATAAGAGAATTGAAATACAAGTAAAAAGGGAAGGGTGTAATTTAGATATTAGCAAACTGGTTAAATGGTTATGCCATTTTAAAAAAAGACGATCAAATAATAATTTACTTCAAAGATTAGTCGAACATAAAGATAATATTATTTTGTTTGTTACACATGCAAGATGTTCAGACGAAACAGTGTTTATTAAAACAGAAATCGGAAATTTCAAAGAACATGAATCAATATCAATTTCAAACGCTTGGCGAAATAAATTGATATCAACACTCAAAAACGAAAAATTCGGTCAAACAACTTTAATGAAAGAACGTGAATCGTTCTGTAACAGTCAATCACAACAAATAGATTCAAATGACAAATTATCAGAGATTTTTAAACAATGTATAATATGGGAGGAGTTTTCTGACGAGAAGGTCGATGATATAGTAAATTCAATTTTAAATAAAAAATATAATGTTGCGCAATCAAAAACTGAGCAAGTTTACCTAAAATTATTAGAGTGTGTAAGGTTAGGTAGAGATAGCGGTAATGATATTCTAAAAAATCTTCATAGTATAGTTCAGGATAATAAAGTAGGGAAACCATTAATTGATTCGAATTACTATTCAAGACCAGAAGAACAGATATTAATAAAATATCTTAATGAGAACAACATTTTATTATTAACAGGTATTTCACAATGTGGAAAAACTGAAATTGCAAAGAAGATTTCAATTAATTTTTTTAATGATGGTTTTGATTATAGAATTTTTGATAGAATTGATGATGTTAAAAGATTTTTAGAGACAAACATATCTGATAATAAAGTAATAATACTTGAAGATCCTTTTGGACATGTAAATCCAAAGCCTGATCACCAGTCATCCTTTCGAAAAATTCAAAATCTACTGCCAAATAAAGCAAATCATCACAAATTGATAATTACATGTAGGATTGAAATATTATTAACGATATTTAATACCACAAGTATCGATAATTGTAAAATTAATAATCATAAATGGCACGATCTTACAATAAGGGATGATTCGATAATAAATAATTACTGGAAGAAATTTGGATCTATCACATCGGTACCTAAGAGTGTAATTGATATTGTTTCAAAAGGGATAATTAGATCACCTAAGGAACATTTATTACAAATAGGTGAATTGATTTATTTATCACACGAAGAAAACTTAAAATTAATAGGAAAAAAATATGATGAGCTTATGCATATTGCCCGAAGGAGCTCTAGGGAAATTGCCATAGACATTAATCGAACAAATAGAGATGCCTCGGAGATTCTCTCAATAATCTCTATTTGCTCAACAGCGATTTGCAGTGTTAGTTTTGAAGATATTGCTTATATTTTTTCAAATAATCAACCCCCAATGTCGATGTTACCGCAAAATGCTATTTTTCCAATAATTACTGGTGAAATTCAACCAATTTTTCCAGAATATTCGAAAGAAATAGAGTTATCTAATAGTTCAATAAAAGCAATCGAATATCTGGAAGAAAGACAGTTTATTAGTGTAAACAATAATAAGATTTTGTTTAAACATCCGAATTACTATGAAGCAGGTAGATATCTCTTTTTTTCAATAAGTGAAAGTAAACAAAAAAGACACATTGAATTTTACCAAAAGAGTATTTCTTGTTTGAATACAAAAAATGCATTCTTGGCATCAAACTTGTTTTCTTTTATTTATCATCAAGTTAAAGACTCATTAAAACAGAATATTATCTCAGTAGCATTCAGAAGCCAATATTCGATTTTTCCTTCTGTCGTTGATAATACTCTAATTTTTCTTGTATCAATTATCAAAGATCTTGATGAGAGACAGAAAAAAGAAGTTACCCAGTTAATTCAGTTCGGTGAAAGAAGAAATTCACATATTTTCTGGAACAAAGACAATATCCCATTTATTTCAAACGAAAGATCATTTTCATATTTTAAGAGTGAATTAGATAGTGAATTCAATGAAGAAAATATTAAGAAAGCAGGGAAAGACATTTCCAATAAAATCCTCCCACAAGTTAAAGAAGGATGGATGTACATCTTGCACCTAAAAAATGGCAATAAAACATCTTTAGAGGAATTAAAAATTTTAATACAATATAATGAGTCTTTCATAAGAGAAAAATTAGCATATGTGATTTTTGAAAATCATGATTTGTTAAACAAAGAATTTATTAATGAATTATTTGAGGATGAACATCCAAGTGTAATTTTTAGTATAATTAGAGCGTCATTACTAAACTGGTTTAATTTACGCAATGAATTGAAGGATTTTGTGTCAAATTTAATTACGTTATCACTCCAAAAATAACAGGTTGCGATGAGAGCTTTTAATCTTATTACTACATTTTCCATTACATATAGCGATGAAGGACTTTACAATTTGGAAACACTATCACAAAAGCAGAAAGTAGAATTATGGGATTTATGGGCGAGATTATTTCCAGTTATAATAAGAAATGCGCCATTAGGTATTTTTCTTAATTCGGCACGCTTTTGTGCTTCAATGGACGAAGCAATAAAATATTTGGATGTTTATAAAGGTATTAAAGTACTTAATAGCTGGTTTGAAAGAATTGATTATCAAATAAAGAATGGCAGAATGCTTGATGAATCTGAAATGTCCATCGCTGATTATTTAATGGATCTGACAATACGTGATAATATTGTGAGGAAGGATTTGTTCAAAAAATTGATTGATTATAATGATACTAATTTTCTCTTATCAAGTTTGAAATGGATTGTTGGATATCATTGGGATAAATTAGATGATTCCGAAATAAAACAAATACTATATATAATAACTAGCGATAGAAAAGATGTGCGTTGGATTAAAGCTGTTCTTGTAACTAGACCTTTTCCTAATAATGAAATATGTTTATCTATACTCGGAGAAGAAGAAATATTCAAAAAAAATTTCGAATATATTTTATCCAAGTTTCCTAACCAATTACTAAGAGATAGTTTGAATGTTTTTTGCGGTTTTCCTCAGCCGCTTTATAGGTTAGCAGTACATCATGAAAATACAGTTTTTTGGATAGAAGTGATTAAGTATATATTGTTAGGCGATAAGCACGTTGGTTTTGATATATGTTTAGAGATATTTATTGATAATGGTGTTAATGGTTTTCGAGAATACTGGGGAGACTGGGAGGTGCTATGGGAAGAGATTTGTAGTAAAGCAAAAGATAAAAAATTCCTTGCTGATATTTTGATATTTTATACTGCGCGTTGCTCATGTGTTATCGATACTACAAAGAAATTATGGTCTATATTAATTGAGAACTATAAATCTAATGAAGAAGAGATTATTGAAATAATAGTTAATAAAATTGAAATGTTACAAAGTACTGGCAACGAAGAAGATTTATTTAAATTTTTTGATAATCAATTCATTTTTAATAAAATAATCCCCAAGTTAGAAATAGATTATACTATAATAAAACTATTGAATGTTTTTTTTAAAAGTGGCATTGCTTTAAAAGAAGAAGATAAATGTCAGGTTGTTTCAATGATACAGGAAATTATCAAAGAAAAAAATATTCGCTTCTTTTATACAAGAGACCTTATAAAAGATCGAGTGTGTAAAAAATATATGACAGATGAATTAAATAATGAACTAAAAAAACAATTAAATTTTATTAAAAAAAGAGGTAAGGAAACACTAGAAAAAGAAGAGAACAAGTATGAATATAAATTAGATGATTGGATTGGTATTAATTAACATCTTTTCTTTCAAAACTGGATATCATATTAATATTGAACTTCGCGTTTTAAGAGAATAGATTCTTCTCCACCAGCCAGCGGGTCAGAATGACAACGCTATTTTAGTGTGAGATTTTTATTATACTCTATCAAAAATAGAAGGCGGGCAAAATTCCTCAATTCTCTCGATAATTCTTTCTGCCTGCTTAACTATTTCTTCCTCAGTACAATTATTTGTATTTATTTCGAGCACCTGAGTCATTTTTCTGGCACGCGGAATCCAATTATCATACGCATCATTAAGCTGCTGGAGATAACTTTTCGGAATACTTTTCTCGCTTTCCCTCCCTCGCTGCTGTATCCGTTTCACAAGTTCGTCCACATCCGCACGGAGGTACACGATCAAGTCAGGATCCTTCAGATAATAGGTCATATTCTTGAAAAGATCCTGGTAATTTTCAAAATCTTTTTCGGTCATGGAGCCATTTTTATAAAGGGTTCTCGCAAAAATTTCCGCATCTTCATAAATAGTCCTGTCCTGGATGCACGAGATGTTGTTATCAACGATTTTCTTCTGCATCTCAAAACGCTTGGAAAGAAAGTACACCTGAAGATGAAAACTCCATCTGCCCATATCCGCATAGAAGTCATCGAGATAGGGATTTGTGATGACTGGTTCGTAGTATGCTTCCCAATCCAGCTTTTCGCTGATGAGCCGGGTCATGGTGGTTTTGCCCACACCGATATTTCCTGCGATCGCAATAAAATAATAGTCTTCCATATTGTATCCTTAAGTCTCAAAGGTTAGACATTTGGAATTTTATTAGAAATTAGATATTAGAAATTTGGAATTACATTTTTCGGGATTATTTATATCCGAATTCCTTGAGTACTCGTTCTTTTTTTCGCCAGTTCTTACGTATCTTTATCCACAGGTGGAGACGCACTTTTTTCCGGATGAGATAGTGAATATCACGCTGTGCTGCAAGGCGTATCTCTTTTATCATTTCTCCATTCTTGCCGATAATGATCTTCTTTTGCGAGTGAGTTTCTACGAAGACATTTGCCCACACTTCAGCGCTGTCATCATCTTCTTCAAACATATCGACCGTGACCGCTGTGGAGTATGGAATTTCCTGTTGGAGATGAAGAAAAATCTTCTCCCGAATGATCTCCTGTGCAAAGAAACGCATGTTGCGATCCGATATATTGTCAATAGGATAATAGGGCGGATGGACGGGGAGCAGCACAAGAATTTTTTCTAACAATTCGTGGATGCCGATGCTTTTTTTCGCTGAAATGAAAAAGATATCCTGAAAGCCCCAATCAGTCAGTGTGGCTTGTGCGTCCGTAATCGCTTTCTTATTTTTCGCAAGATCGATTTTATTGATAACTGCGAGTTTCGGGATTTTCGATTTAAGGAGAATACTGCTAACCTGCGTGTCATAATCTGTGGGAAAGGTTACTATATCGATGATAAAAAGGAGGACTTCTGCATCCTTAAGTGCCCCTAAGATAGAGGTTTGCATTTTTTCCTGCAGGAGATAACGTGGTTTGAGAAAGCCGGGTGTGTCAATAAAAACGATTTGATAGTCATCATGAGAAAGAATTCCAAGCAGGTTCTGGCGCGTGGTTTGTGGCTTGGGGGTTGTGATAGAAAGCTTCTCACCGAGAAAAGCGTTCATCAAAGTTGATTTGCCCACATTCGGTTTCCCGATTATGGATACAAATCCTGCCCTGAAATTCATCTGGTCAGACATTTTTGCATAACCTATATATCATCATTTCGAGAATAGTTTTGTTCAATTTTGCATCAACTGATTTGAGTTTTTTATCAGCTTCCAGCAAGAGTGCAAAGATCTGTTCAAAATTTTCAAGCGAATAGAATTCTGAAGAATTCATAAAAGATTTCGAGCCCCAACCACCAAGCGAACGCTCAATTTCTGACTGGGTTCTATTCTGCTGATACCGTTGAATAAGAATATCCCACAGGGTGGTATAGAACCGGGTGAGCATTATCACAATCAGCACAGGCGACATATTATTTGCAATGAGATTCTCCAGCACTTTTATTGACTGCCCCAAATTACGCTGAGCCAGAGCGTTTTGAAGCTCGTAGATCGTGTTCCCTTTTGAAATGCCGATACATGCCTGCACATCTTCAGGAGTGATGTTGGATTTAGTCGCGGAGTAAAGGGCAACTTTCTCAAGTTCGCTATGAAGTTCCTGAAAATTAAGCCCAATGTAATCGACCATGATACGCGCAGCATCATTATCAATTGTTTTATTCAGGACAGCAGATTCCTCTCTCAGGAAACGAATCGCTTCGCTCTCATTATAAGGATGATAAAAATAGTATGTTTGGGCGAGTTTTGCGATCTTTGCATACATTCCAGTTCGAGTATTTACTTTATCTGTTTCGATAACGAACACTGCATCCGGAATCGGCTTTTCAAGATATTCCACAATTTTTTTCTTATATGTAATATGCATGGACTGGAAGTTTCGGAGAATAACGAGCTTTTTATCGGAAAGCAATGGTGGGCTTTGCAGCGCTTCCATAACTTCATTTACTTTGGTCTCTTCCCCGAAAAACATTTCGAAATTGAAATCCATTACCTTGGGAGGAACGAGTGCTGTTTTGAGCTTTTGAAATGCTTTATCTTTCAGGAAACTTTCTTCGTCGTTGAAAAAATAATTATTGTGAATGATCCCCTTCTGAAGCTCGGCTTTTAAGTCCCAGTATTTGAGTTTTTTATTCATCAGGATTTTTAGCGAGCAGCTCGAGCTGGTCTTCCTTTTTCATGTTCTGCGGCTCGGCAATATCCGTCGCCATAAGCTCACGTATCTGATGAAGATTGGGCAGGTCTTCAATTGCATTGAGTCCGAAAAATTCGAGGAACTTATCTGTCGTCGTATAGAGCAGGGGACGCCCGAAAGTTTTCATCCTGCCTGCAATTTTAACGAGTTTCACTTCCAACAGATTTTTTATATGATATTGAGAATTCACTCCACGTATCGCATCTACTTTTGGTCGCGTGATCGGCTGATGGTATGCAATGATGGCTAGAACCTCGAGAGCAGAAGATGTCAAACTGATGTCTTTTTTATCTTCGTATAACTTTTTAATAAGATGATAAAACTGTCTATCTGTGGCAAACTTGTAGCCGCCGGCGACCTTTCTAATGCAGAATGTTCTCCCATGATCGACGTATTCAAGATTCAGTTTTTCGATCAACCTTTCGACCTCTGCGCTGTCTTCGATGCCAAGGTAAAGAGCGACCTGCTCTGCAGAAATTGGTTTTTCTGATGCGAAGACAACAACCTCAATAGATTTCTTAATATTAATATTATTTGTCATAATTTAGATTAAAAATATGGTGATAATTCCGATTATCCAGCAGTAAATAGCGAAGTAAAACAACTTTGCTTTCTTGATCATTTTGATGAGAATGGCAATCGCAAAGTATCCAACTATTGCCGCAAAAATACCTCCAAGAATGAAATTCAATCCCATCGAACCGGATGATACCGCAGATTGAAGATCCTTTAATTTCAGGAGAGTGGCGCCGAGAATAGCAGGAATTGAGAGAAGAAAGGAAAATCGTGTCGCCAGATCGCGTGTTCTACCGGTAAATATACCGGTCGTAATTGTCGCCCCTGAACGTGAGATTCCCGGAATAATTGCAATGCTCTGAGCAAGACCGACCAGCAGGGAAGAAGGGGCACTCATTTCTGTTTTAGTAGTATTTCTTATTTTGTCAGACGCAAAGAGAACGCCACCAGTAATGATGAGCATGAAGCCCACAAGGACAGTATTTTCAAAAAGAGATTCAAAAGTGTTCTTGAATGCAAATCCAATTATTGCAGTAACTACAGAAGCAATGAATAAATGAAGGAGAAGGTGGTGTGCATATTTTATATTTTTGGGAGCATCTTTTCTCCAGTTAAATATAGACTGGATTATTTCCCAAATATCTTTCCGGAAAAAAATGATCACGGCGACAAGTGTGCCGAGGTGCACTGCGATCTCAAAAAGAACGCCCGGGCCGTTGAATTTTAGCAGTTTCTGGAAGATCACCAGATGTCCCGAACTGCTTACCGGCAGGAATTCGGTAAGTCCCTGTATAATGCCCAGAATTATTGCTTTTATTGCGGTCATAGAACGTACTCTTTTGGAAGGACAATATCTGTGACAGGAACGAGCTTGATATTATTTCCTTCAAGATTTTTCAGTATCTGTTTCAGCTCTTCAATACTGCCTTTTTTTGCATGGGATATGACGATGATCTTGTCTTTTCGCGATGCGAGATCCAATATATTTTCTGTTTTTGCAGCAACTCTGTCGGGATACTCTCCAGAATCAAGAAAGATATCTCTCTGGCAGGTTGGAATCTCCATATCTTCTGCCAATTTATAAGCCACGGTCTTAGCTGAAGTGCGGCTGTCTATAAAGCACATATCATTCGCTTTGAGAACTTGAAGAACAGGTCTCATTACATTCTCGTGTTGTGTTGCAAGTGAGCCCATATGATTATTCGCGCCGATGCACAGAGGGAGTTGTTTGATGAACTTTTTCATTCTTTTCGTTATTTCGTTTTCAGTTAGATCGACATAGATCGCATTCTTGCCCGGGTCGTCTTTCGGGTACGTTTCCGGTTCCATGGGAACGTGTATGATGGTTTCTCTTCCTTGATTATATGCCTTTTGCATTACCTCTTTACTGTATGCAAGATCGGGAATTATGGCAAAAGTGATCGCTTTGCTCAGAGCCAGAAATTCATCAAGCAGAGCTCCGTCGAAATACCCGAAATCATCAATAATGACAGATAGTTCTGTGATCTTGTCATAGAGTCCCGTGGTATCATTTTTCAAGATAAGTATGTAATACTGCTTTGTTGAAGGATCGAATATCTCCATCTCGATCTTGCTGCCGTCATCGGATTCACTCACATTCAGTATCTGCCCACCCTTTTCTTCGACCTTATCAGTAATGAAAATATTGCTGATCGTTAAGCTGAGTTGATTGGAATTTATCGTTATTTCTTTGTATGTTTTTCCGTCAACTTCATACGTTTTGATGAATTTGTCCGGGATTTCAAGACGTGTGAGAGCATAATCAATAACGTTTCCAACACCCTGTACTTCTGTTGTCTCTTCAGTGACAATAAGCGTATCGTCTTCAGGTAATTTTTTTAGCGAGATAACCACTTGCCAGATGAAGAATACAATGATAATAAAAACAGCGATGATCAATAAACCCTTGAATTTTAAGAGAGCGTTATCTTCTTCCTTTTTTGAGGTTTTCTTCTTATACAGTTTGCGTTGATTATTTGCCATATAGACTTAAAATGGGCAATGCTTTTTCTTTGTCAAAATAATTGACAAAGTTTTGGAAGGACATGAACTTTGCATATCGAAACGTGAATGGAACTGGTTATTTTATGGCTGATATTAATGTTTGGCATAGGTTTTTTCTCGATGAAAAAAAATATAAATTATAGTCTTGTTCGCAAGAACACATTTTTATATAATATTAAAAAAACATGTAGGAGGAAGCATGATTGAAATCCGTATGCATGGTCGTGGTGGCCAGGGAGCGGTAAAAGCTTCTTTTGTGCTGGCAGAAGCTGCTTTCCAGGGTGGAAAGTATGTTCAAGCGTTTCCTCGATTCGGTGTTGAGCGGCGCGGTGCTCCCGTGGAAGCCTTCACAAGAATTGATAATAAGCCGGTACAGATCCGATCGCAGATCTATTACCCGGATGGAGTAATCGTACTTGATCCGACATTAATAGAGGTTGTTGATGTCACAAAAGGTCTAAAAAAGGGTGGCTGGATATTGATCAATTCAAACAAAAACCCTGATTTTTATGACTTTGGTGATGAGTTCAAGGTTTACACTGTTGATGCGACTGAAATTGCAGTTCAAAACAAGCTTGGTTCCCGAACGGCACCCATAGTGAACACCGCTATTGTCGGTGCATTTGCAAAGCTCACAGGTATTGTTAAGATTGATGCGGTTTTTAAAGGAATTGATAGTTCTATTCCCAGATTTCAGGAAGAAAACAAACTGGCCGCAAAGCAGGCTTATGACACAATAGAGAGCAGATAGAAAGGAAGTGAATATGGTTATTAAATTTCAAAAAAATGATAAACCGGTTATAATCACCGGAGCAAAAGATATGCCCCCGATGGCTGCTTCACTTGGCTCGATGCTTCAGAATAAGACAGGCGACTGGCGAAATGTGCGACCGATCATCGATTATGAAAAGTGCATAAAATGCTTCATCTGCTGGAAAATTTGTCCCGAACCTGCGATCGATATAGTTGATGAACTTCCTGTCATCAATTATGATTATTGCAAAGGATGTCTTATGTGTATGGAAGAATGCCCAAAAGATGCGATCCATTACGAAAAGGAGGGCAAATGAAAAAGACAATGATGGGAAACTTTGCAGCTTCATGGGGTGCGCAGCTTTCACGAGTGCAAGTGATCGCTGCATATCCAATCACACCCCAGACGCTCATTGTTGAAAAGTTATCTGAGATCGTTGCTGATGGTGAGCTTGATGCGGAATTCATAAAAGTGGAATCGGAACATTCTGCGATGGCTGCTTGTATCGGCGCTTCTGCAACTGGTGCACGAGCTTATACAGCAACCAGTGCTCAGGGTTTAGCTCTAATGCACGAAATGCTTCACTGGGCAGGGCTCGCACGAATGCCCATAGTAATGACCAATGTGAACAGAGCGATGGCTCCCGGATGGTCTATCTGGGCAGATCAGAATGACAGTCTCTCTCAAAGAGATACAGGCTGGATGCAGATCTATGCATCAAGTGCACAGGAAATTCTTGATTCAACAATCATCGGATATAAAGTAAGCGAGCAGGTTTTGCTCCCGACGCTCATATCTTTTGATGCCTTTTTCCTTTCTCACACTGTGGAAGTAGTTGATATGCCGGAAATTGAACTGGTAGACAAATATCTTCCGCCCTTTAAGCCAGATTATAAGCTGGATGTGAATGATCCCCGGTCCTTTGGTGCGCTCACAGACGAGCAATATTATTATGAATTCCGTTATAAGATGCAGGAGTCTATGAACGAAGCAGTCGATATTATCAAGGATGCTGGAAAAGAATATGAAAAACTTACCGGCAGAGCTTATAGCCTGATCCATCCATACAGATGTGAAGATGCAGATATGATACTTGTTACTTCAGGAACTATCGCAGAGACTACAAATGTTGCCGTTGATGAACTTCGTGCAGAAGGCAAGAAGGTTGGTAATCTTCGCATCCGCGTTATCCGCCCCTATCCAAAGAAGGAAATTCTGGAAGTGGTCAAAGGTGTGAAAAAACTTGCCGTGATCGACAGGAACATCTCGCCAGGTTATTCCGGCATTTTCTCACAGGAATTGAAATCAGCTTTGTATAATGAAGTGGATATTCCGACGCGTTCCTATATTGCAGGTCTTGGCGGACGTGATGTAAAAATTGAGGATATTAAAGATATGGCAAATGATGCACTTAAGAATGATACCCCAAATGATCTAATTTGGAAAGGAGTCAAGCTATGAGATTAACAATTCCGGAACGCGAAATAATGACTCCAGGTCACCTTGCATGCCAGGGTTGTGGTGGTTCTCTTGCGATGCGCTATGCACTAAAAGTGTTTGGCAAAGATACAATGCTTTCCATTCCCGCCTGCTGCTGGGCAGTGATAGATGGTCCCTTTCCTTATACATCTGTGAATGTACCTCTATTTCATACTGCATTTGAAACTGCTGCAATTATGGCATCAGGAATAAAGGCAGGTCTTATGGTACAGGGAAAGGATACTACAAATGTAGTTGCCTGGGCTGGAGATGGTGGTACTTTTGATATCGGTTTACAGGCAATATCCGGTGCAGCAGAAAGAAATGATGATATTACCTATATCGTGTATGATAATGAGGCATATATGAATACAGGTATTCAGCGCAGTTCTGCAACTCCTCATGGTGCATGGACAACAACCACTCCTGTAAAGCACTACAAGAAAGGTCCGAAGAAGAACATAGCAGAGATCATGGCAGCCCACCGCATTCCTTATACTGCAACTGCCTCGGTTGGATACCCAGAAGATTTCTGTAAAAAACTTGAGAAAGCAAAGAACACGAAGGGTTTTAAATTCATCCATGTGCTCGCACCCTGTCCAACAGGTTGGAAATCTGATCCGAGATATACTATTAAACTTGCAAAACTCGCAGTTCAAACAAATTCTTTCCCGCTCTATGAAATCATAGATGGAATTCACTATAAGCAAAATGTGAAAATAAAAGAACGAAAACCGATCAAAGAATACTTCAAGTACCAGGGAAGGTTCAAGCATTTACACGAAGATGAAGTGCAGTATATTCAAAATTTCATAGATGAAACCTATGCACTTTTTGAAATGAAGTTAGAATGATTGTGATAAATAATTATTATCCCCTCTTTTTTGTTGGAAGAGGGGATTTTTTTTTAAAAAATTAATTAAAACTTGACACATTTTTTTTACAGGATTCCAATCAGTGTCCTCATAATTCCCTCCTTTACTCTTAGTAGAGTCGAGCCGCTTCCCCGGCGGCTCGTTTTTTTTATTATATATCACAATCAATAATTTCTTTCTCAGATACTATTGTTTTGATTTTCAGAGAATTGCCGCCATATGTAAAAATCACTGCTCCATCTAAATCTGTTCGGAACAATTTATCGGTAGAATTCTCTATTCTAATAATGATTTCTTTGTCAGGGTGATTGTATCTGTTTTTTTTCCCAACAGAAATTACGGCATATTCCGGAGAAACATGTTCCAAGAATTCATGAGTAGAAGAACTATTACTGCCATGATGTCCTACTTTTAATATATCTGAGTCTAATTTGTTTCCCCAATTTTCAATAAGAATTGCTTCGACCTCTTTTTCTGCATCTCCGGTGAAAAGCACAGTAAGGTTTCCATATTCAGCTTTAATTACAACCGAGTAGTTGTTTACGTTATTCTTATTACTATATTCGTATGTGGGATGTAAAATTTTTAGTTTCACGGGCTTGAATTCTTGAAATACGAGAGAGGTGTCTGCATATATTACTTCGATATTATTATCTTCAAAGCAGGCTAACACATTATCATACAATGAAGACTCATATTCGCATCGTGGAATCAGCACTTTGTCAACCTGGATATTGTCCACTACCGCTTGAGCTCCTCCAATATGATCCGCATGAGGATGAGTGAGAACGAGAAGGTCAATATCTCTAATTCCCCGAGCTTTAAAGTATGGAACAACAACCAGTTCCCCGTAATCCTTTTGCAAAGTTTTGTCACCAGTATCAATGAGTATGGTTTTACGAGCAGGTGTACGGATAACAATTGCATCACCCTGACCTACATCGAGGATAGTGATTTCAAAATTTCGTTCCCGCAATAGTCCGGGCACGATTAGAATTACTACAGTCAAAGCTGAAAATGAAATAAATTTATATAGTTGAATCTTTAAATTGTCCGAATTTCTCCAAAGTATTATCAGAATAAGTAAAACTGCATAAAGAGAGAGGATTTGAAAATTATTCATATAAAGAAAGTCAAAAAGGAGGATCTTGTGCAGGGCAACAAAACGGGAAATTGCGAAAACGATAAAAAGTATTAACTTATTTGCTGCAGCATACACAGTACATATTGCAGAAATCGGAAACAAAATTGAAAGAATGGAAAGAGGAAGTACCAACGATATAAGAGGGATCGCTATCACATTTGCAATTATACCACCAAGCGCAAGAGTGTGGAAATAATGAATAGTAAGAGGCGCAAGTACTATTTGAACCATCAAGCTCAAAAGTATAAGATTCAACAGCCAGAAAATTTTTGGATGAATTTTCCGTAGCGAGTTTAATTTTTGAGAGAGATACTGGAAGATAACAAGAATGGCAAAGACCGATATAAAGGAAAGTTGAAATCCTATGCTGAATAACTGTGTAGGATTAATCACAAGAATGATAAAAGCTGCAGCGAAGAGAATATTTATTGTGCTGATCCTCCTCTGCAAGATTTTTGCCAACAGCATCAAGCTGATCATAATCACTGCACGCTGAACAGAAGGCACTGCATGAGCCAGCATCATATAATAAATGAGGAAAATTATTGTAAGAATTCGAGCCGCTGTGCGATTTCTGAATACTATCTGAAAGATCGTTAAAAAGATGAGTGCGATCACTCCGGTATGCAAACCGCTTACAGCAAGTATGTGTGATAATCCTGATAAAGCAAAGTCCTGTCTTAATTGAGGGGGCAGAGAACTCTTTTCACCAAGCAAGATTGCTTTTAGGAAACCCGAATATTTGGATGAATAAAATCTGTTGATTCGGCTTCTAATCCAGTTTCTGGGCACAACAATGAGATAGTAAAATAGATCTTTTGACCCGTTTGTGATCGTATAATCTGATTTATAAAGGTAAGAAAGCCCATGAATGTTGTTATTATCGAGGTATTCCTGGTAATTGAAACTGTAGGGATTATTATTTTTGAGTGGTCGAAATATCGTACCCCTGTATGATATATGATCTCCATAAGAAGGAACAGAATCACTGTATTTTTCCTTTATTGTAAGAAGAATGTTGCCTTGTACGGAAACGTCTTCGAGCTTAGTAAGTTTGACCAGACATGATACCTTATCAGATGAAATTTCGGGTTCTTTGACGATATTTCCCTCTATCTGTACCTTCTCGATGCCGAGATAATTAATAAAATGTGCAATATGACGTTCCGGCAAGAGCTTACATATCTGAAATCTGAACATCCCAAAAAGAATCAGCAAAACCACAATTAGAATAAGAGATTTCCTCTTGAAAATATTAAGAAATATTAAAATGAAGAGAAGAGCAGCCGCAACATAAAGAATTGGAAATTTTAGGTACGAACCCAGAAGTAATCCTACAATAAAGCATGTAGTGATAGGAATAAAAGGATGATTGAATATCTTCCTCATAATGCGCCCGTCATTATCTTTTTAGTAGTTTGTATAAATTTTTTCTTTTATTTCTTTGTCTTTCTCAATAATGGTTTCAAGATCGGGATTGTAAATATTCGGCACCGAAAGTTCTTTTTCTACGATGTCCGGAATGTCTATAAAATGAATTTTTTCTTGCAGAAAGAGTGTGACTGCAGCTTCATTGGCAGCGTTGAAAATAGTGGGTATGATCCCACCGTTCTTTCCGACTTCAAAAGCCATGCCAAGCAGGGGAAACTTCTCGAAGTTTGGTTTATAAAACGTGAGTTCATGGATTTTCGCCAAATCTGTGTATTGAGCTGTTGCATCGAATCTGTCGGGATAACTAAGTGCATATTGGATCGGGAGCTTCATGTCCGGGAAACTAAGCTGTGAAATGATAGAACCATCTATATACTCCACCATTGAATGGATAACGGATTGCGGATGAATTAGCACATCGATCTCATCATAATATACATTAAATAGATGATGTGCCTCGATAACTTCCAGCCCTTTATTTGCCATGGTGGCAGAATCGATGGTGATCTTATTTCCCATAGCCCATGTAGGATGCTGAAGTGCGTCTTGAAGTGTGATGTTTTTAAAAGCTTCTAACCTCAGGTTTGAAAACGGTCCACCTGAAGCGGTGAGTATTATTCTACGCACATGCGACTTATCCTTTGCGCTTTCAAGACACTGCATAATCGCACAGTGCTCGCTATCAACAGGAATAATTTTACAATGATTTTCTTTTGCAAGTTCAGTAATGATATCACCAGCCATAACGAGGGACTCTTTATTTGCCAGTGCAATATTATGACCTGTTTTCAATCCTGCAACAGTATATTTCAACCCCGCAGAGCCGACAACGGCATTAAGCATGATATCATAATCTATTTCTTCTAAAAGGGATAAAAGCGCATCCTCTCCCTTATGAATATTCCCAGGATGTCCGGATATTCCCACGCCATTTTCCCCAGTGATTACAAAATGGTCTATAGGGATTTCATTTCCATAATTCAGCAGTTCCTCAGTTCTGCTATGAGCGGAAGCAAGCACGACCTTGAACTCTTCAGGATGTCTTTTAATAACTTCGATGGTTGACTGCCCGATCGAGCCGGTTGCGCCAAGTAATGCGATTTTTTTCATAATTTATCCTAACAAAATAAAATAGAAATACAAGAAAGGAGCACTTATCAACAAACTATCAAATCTGTCGAGTATCCCGCCGTGTCCCGGAATGAGATTGGATGAATCCTTCACTCCGAAATCGCGCTTCAAGTTGGACTCAAGAAGGTCCCCAAGCTGTCCGAGAAATCCTACAATGATCCCAAATGCCACAATGTCTTTCCATGAGTAAAGCACGAAATATCCAAAGATGAGATAGATAAGCTGATTAAGCAGATACGCACTTATAAATGCGGTAATGATTCCTGCAATGAAGCCTTCGATTGATTTGTTCTTGCTTGAACGGAAAATATTTTTATGCTTCCCAAATTTGACGCCAAGAAAGTACGCCGCCGAATCGGTCAACCAGATACATCCATAAAGTATGATGAGAAGAAATTTTCCATGCTCGAGAGACCGCACAAGAAAAAGAAAGGAGAGCAGTAAAGGAATGTATATCAGTGAAAACATACTGTATGAAATTTTCTCAACTGCATGCTGTTCGCTGTTTGAAAACACATCCCAGGCAAGAAACAAAAAAAGAAATAGGACAAATAAGGGCAAAACATATGAGAGCTGAAAGAAAAAAATCGACCAGGTAATAAGAAGCCCACAAATGATAAGAACAGGAAGAAGGAGCTTCACATCTTTATGATCACGTGCGAGGAGGTAGAACTCCCGAATGCCGAGTATGGTGACAAGAGAGAGCAAAATTTGAAGAGGATAGCCGCCAAACCATGCACATACAAGCATAAGAGGTCCGTAGATCATTGAACTTAAAATGCGAAGAACCACTGTTTTCATAAATTTTATATTCCTCCAAAACGGCGTGCGCGTCTCTGAAAATCTATAATTGTCTGAAGAAATTCTTCCTGAGAAAAGTCAGGCCAGAGCGTTTTTGTAAAATGCATTTCGGAATACGCAATCTGCCAGATGAGGTAATTGCTGATCCTCATTTCGCCGCTGGTGCGGATGAGCAGATCCGGGTCGGGAACATCTTTTGTATATAAATAATTTGGAAAATCTTCCAACGTAATTGAATCTTTCTTCTCTCTGAGCAGCGCGTTTATCCCTTCAATAATTTCAAGTCTGCCACCATAGTTTACTGCAACCAGCAAATGAAATCCAGTATTATTCTTTGTCAGCTCGAATGCATTGTCCATTTTTTGAGCAAGTGAATCTGAGATGCCCTCTAGGGAGCCGATGAATTTGATGACCACATTGTTTTCATGTAGTTCTCTTATCTCTTTCATGAGCGTATTTTCAATAAGAGTAAGCACTGCTCTCGGCTCGTTATTCGGGCGTTTCCAATTTTCTGTGGAGAAGGCGTATATCGTAAGATAGTTCAACCCGATTTCATCGCAAACTTGTACGATCCTTTTTACAGCTTTTGTGCCCTCGATATGCCCCTTTATGCGAGGTAGTTTTTTGGATTTTGCCCATCTGCCGTTGCCATCCATAATGATAGCGATATGCCGTGGCATGGGATTTTTTTTAAGTTCAAGAATAAGTTCGGATTTTGATTTCATAACAGAGATGATTGTTGTAAATGGACTTTATCTCTGTCAATAAATGTGTTTGTGAATGTAAATTAAAAAGGGGACACCTTTGCGATGCCCCCTTTACAAGTTAAAGAGAGAGTGTTTACTTATGCCACTCCGGATGCTTTTCAGAAAAATCCTTATGTTTAATTTTGTTTATAAGTAATGATTCTAGCTTATCCTTCTGGTCTTCAGTAAGAATAGAGCTTATTTTTTCTTTTAAGGTAATTTGTTCTTTCGCAAGAGTCGCTTTTTTCAGGTAGATCTGGTCAATGATCTTGCGTGTTTCTTTGTAATTTTCATCTTCAAGTGTATTTTTCTTATCAATTTCCAGCTTGCCGATATCAGCTTTTACATCGATTGATGCTTTGCGGGAATCATCCTGATATTCGTCGATCTTATCGATCTGGACTTCAGTGAGTCCAAGCTCTTCTGCCATCCAGAAAGGAAATCCCATTTGTTGACCTTTTCCCCCTGGTCTCTGTTTCATCATAAAATGCCCTTCCTGAGATTTCATCTGAGACATCATAGGCATTTGTCCTTTTGAGGGATGATGGTCAGCGTCTTGAGCCAGCAACGGAGTTGCAAGCAGGATTAAGAGTACTGTGAGTACAAGATATTTTTTCATGTGTACCTCCATGATTTATTTTTTCACATATTTGCCTATTAAGATACTTAGGGATGAAAAAGGTTTAAAATATTGTGAATAATAATTTGACAAGTATATAATGATTCTTGCTAATTCAACTAAAAGGAAAAATATGAAGGCAAAGATATATAGTTGGAATAGTTTGACCGGAGGACTTACCCCTCATCCGGTATTATGTAACTAATGACTATTATGAGGATTATAAAATATCAATTTAATTTTTTACAACAATTGAAAAAACTGAAAATCATTCTATTCTCAAGAGAAAAAATGAGAATGATTTTTTTATCAGCATTCCTTATATTAGTTGTTCTTTCCACAATATTTGCAGATGATAACTATATCACCTACACGGAAACATTTCCATGGATTGGACCCGAAGGAGAAGACCCGGAAATCGTTTTTGAAGATTTGATCAAAACCAACCAATTGTATACCGTCAAGGGACAAAACGAAATGTTTTACTCTGATGGTATTACTTGGATAAATGAAATTGGTAAAATCAGAAACGATTGTGAGTATACCATTAAAATCTTTCGAAATGTTCCAAATCATTATCAAGAAAACAACATTCAATCTCAACTGAATAGAGATCCAACAACGATCATTGTCGATATAAACGGATCAGGAGATTATACCTCCATCCAGGAAGGGATCAATAACTCGGTAAATGGAGATACAGTATTAGTCTATCCTGGAACCTATTATGAAAATATTAATTACAATGGGATAAATATTACCGTTGCCAGTTTATACTTTACAACACTAGCAGATTCGTTTATCCATCAAACCATAATTGATGGAAATCAGAATGGGAGTGTGGTTACCTTTGAAAGCGGAGAGGATACTACTGCTATATTGTGTGGATTTACTATACAAAACGGGAGCGGAACATACAATGATTTTTTAATAATGGGTGGAGGAATTCTAATTGTTAATTCACAAGCTTCAATCAATAATTGTATTATTACAAATAATATAAGTCAGGTGGGGGCAGGTATATGTTTGTATAATTCTACCGTAAATATTGCAGGTAGCAATATAATAAATAACCATTGTACATTTTGGGGAGGGGGTATTGGATTATACAATTCAGAAATCAATTTCAATCAAATAAATAGATGTAATATATATCTTAATTATGCAGGAATAGGATCTGATTTAATGGCAATCAATTGTGGTGAAATAGACGTAATGATTGATACATTTACAGTTGAATTACCAGATGATGATTTTGCTTCTCCGATTGATATATTTGTTTTTGATATTAATAATAATAAAATTGAACAAACCGATAACGATCTTTTTGTTAGTCCTTATGGCGATAATAACAATTCAGGATTGAATATAAATGAACCTCTTAAAACGATAAGTTATGCATTAGTAAAAATTAAATCTAATAAAAACAAGCGTAACTCAATTTATTTATCCCCAGGATCATATTCTCCTATTACAAATAATGAGAAACTCCCTTTAAATTGTAAATCTTATATAACAATTCATGGTAGCAATAAAGCATCAACAAAACTTGATGGTTCAGAACAATCTTTTATCTTTTTTTCAAGATATGATTCAAGTTATACAATAGAAAACCTAACTGTAGAAAACGGTTTTTCCTATGACTACAATGGTGGAGGTATGCTTAGTGATTATAGTATAGATATTATTATTAAAAGTGTTAATTTTATATATAATAAAGCTACGGATGGAGGTGGAGCAATATTCATGAATAACTCAACGATTATTTTTGAGAATTGCCTAATAAAAGATAATTGTGCTGAATTTGGCGGTGGGTTAGAAATCACACAAAATTCAAATTCAGTTTTTATAAATTGCATAATAGATAGCAATTATACCATTACTCCAGATTGGGGATTTGGTGGGGCAATTAGTAATAATGTTGAGTCTAATTCTATTTTTATAAATACACAAATAACTCATAATATCTCTGATAATTGTAGTGGTATCACTGTATCAGGTGGTGCTGGCAATTATTGTGATCCTACATTCATTAATTGTACAATTTGTGATAATTCAGAGAATCCCGGGGGTACTATTAGACAGGGAGATCATTCTCATGTTTCATTAATAAATACCATTTTAAGAAATCCTTCTCAAGAGGAAATAATATTCTGGGAGGGCTATCCACTAAAAACTGTGTCGCTTTCCTACTGTAATATTGATGGAGGTATCGACGCAATAAATACTAACAATAGTGGTACTATTATCTGGGGGGAAGGCAACATAGACGAAGACCCAAAGTTTGTCGGCGGAAATCCTTTTAGTTACGAGTTAACGAAATATTCACCCTGCATCGATGCCGGCACACCGGACACAACAGGGCTGCATCTTCCTGCAACGGACTTAGCAGGAAATCCGAGAATATTCAATGGCAGAATAGATATTGGTGCATATGAGTGCCAGGATACGATCAGCATAGATGAGCCGGATACTTCTTTTATTCATAATTTGTACCTCTTTCAAAACACCCCGAATCCTTTCACAAATGAGACAGAAATATTATTTATCACTGCGGATTACGAGAGGGTGGAAGATTATTCCCTATCCATATACAACACAAAAGGTCAGCTTGTTCGCAGGTTCGACGGAACAACCCATGACTTTTGGGTTAAGACAAAAATTATGTGGGACGGCACGGATGAACATGGTAGGCAGGTAGCGCCGGGGACGTATTTATATAAATTGGAGTACAATGGAAATGCGGTAGTGAGGAAGATGACTTTACTCCGCTGATGCTGCGCAATGAAAAATGAATAATGTAAAATGAAAAATGTAGAGGACAAAGCGACAAAGTCCGTCTCCGTTCCTGAAGGGAGCACCGCCGTGGCAAGCGATAAGGCGTGCTATAAAGTAAAAAACTTTGTCATTCTTGAGCGGAATGAAATGGAGTGAAGAATCTATTTATCGAAAACGAGCTCATAAAGAATAGACTCTTCGCGAGCTCAGAGTGACAATAATTATAGTTGGGAGGTGTGTTATTTATTAACGTCTTTATCCCTGTCCTTCAGCTTCTTCCACCACTCAAGACGTTTCTTTATTTCCTTCTCAAAACCAAATTGTGATGGTAGGTAATAGGTTTTCTCATTCATTTTATCCGGGAAATATTTCTGATAAGAATAACCATCCTCAAATTCGGGGGAATATTTATAATCTTTTCCATAACCGAGTTCTTTCATCAAACCTGTCGGTGCATTTCGGATATGATAGGGCACGCCGAGATGACTTGTTTTCGTTGCATCTCCCGCTGCAGACTTATAAGCAGTATAGATTTTATTACTTTTTGGCGCTGTTGCCAGATACACGACCAGTTGAGCCAGCGCAGTATTACATTCCGGCATTCCCAGAAAATGTACTGCATCCTTTACTGCAACTGCTTGAACCAATGCTTGAGGATCGGCAAGTCCCACATCTTCCGATGCAAAACGCACCAGTCTTCGTGCAATATACATGGGATTTTCACCTGCTTCCAGCATACGCGCCAGCCAGTAAAGCCCTGCCTGCGGATCGCTTCCCCTCAAAGATTTATGCAAAGCTGAGATAATGTTGTAGTGCTCTTCCCTGTCCTTATCATAAAATAGATTGTTCCTCTCCAGCAGCTTTTTAATTGATTCGACAGAAAGTTTTTCCTTCTGCTTGCCGTATGCTTTTATAATGAGTTCAATAGAATTAAGTGCAACCCGCGCATCACCGCACGCATAATCAGCAAGGAAATGAAGCATTTTGCCATCGAACATTTTCTCAAATTGTTGAATATCACCATGTGGATGGGAGAAACTTCTTTTAATGATAGTGTAAATATCCTCTTCGTTGAGCATTTGTAGCACGATAACTTTGCAGCGTGAGAGCAGTGGAGCAATCACTTCAAAAGATGGATTTTCGGTCGTTGCTCCTATAAGGACAATAACTCCCTTTTCCACGAAAGGAAGAAATGCATCCTGCTGCGCTTTATTGAAACGGTGTATCTCGTCGACAAAGAGAATGGTCTTTTTATGAAAATTACGCAGATCGTATTCCGCTTCCTTCATGGCGTTGCGTACTTCTGTGATCTTGGCAAACACTGCGCTGAAAAAGATGAATCGGGCATTTGTCTTGTTGGCAATGATCCTTGCAAGAGTAGTTTTACCTGTTCCGGGAGGTCCCCAGAATATGAGCGAAGTTAGTTCGTTATTCTCAATGATATTTCTGAGTATTGTGTCTTTTTCCAGTATCTGATGCTGGCCTACAAACTCATCCAGGGTTTGCGGACGCACACGCTCAGCCAGGGGCATGTCTTTGTAATCGATCTCTTTATCGGCATGAAATAGCTCTTTATTCATTTTATAAATACTCTGTTTTATATAGATAGTAGTTGCCTTGAGCTATGCTTGTGAGTTTTTCACTATTCATAAAAGCATCGAGATCATTTTTTTTGATAAGAGCAACTTCTTCATGCTCATATCCGTCAAGAGCAGTGTCAATCTTCTCAGCAACCTCGTTGGCAGATAATAATGTTTTCGTATAAAATAACAGCTCCGGCTTGAAGTGAACTGTATCACGTATTAAACCAAGGCAAACGCAACTTTTGATATCGTCTTTTACAAGAGATCCTTCTTCAAATAATTCTTTATATAAGACTTCGAAGACTGAAAGCGTGCGAGTTTCTCTCTTTTCAATTGAAAATTGCCCTGCAATAAGATGCCACAGTCCTTCCCCGAAATAAACGCTTGCGCTCCGTTTTACAAAGACAAAATTTTCATCGTTGGTTTCCAATAATGTACACAAGGCAATTGCATTTGACAGGTAGGATTTCCCGTATTCTTCTGCAAGTTCAGGATGATAAAAGTTTGTTCCCATCAGCTCTTTGAAATTAGTTTCGGACACGGATACTATTAACTGATCGCCCATTGTTTTGTAATTTTCGAGACGGTAAATGGGACCGTTGAAAAGGAGTTTGTTTTTCTCTTGAGCTTTTTGCAGTTCTTGCTTCCAATGCATGTCTATAAGCGCTGTTGTCTTTTTATTATAGGAAAGAGTTCGTTTGGAGTGTATGATTTTCAGCTTATTTTTGGGGAATACCCCGGACGCTAATATTTCAAAGGGTTTCATATACTGATTGAGAAATGAAAAAGGGTGCTGCGCGTCAATTTATAAATGTTCTTTACGCAGTCTGCTGGCAGGAATGCTGAGTTGATTTCTGTATTTTGTGACTGCGCGCAGTGACACTTCGATTTCCTGTCCATTCAAAATATTCACAATTTTCTGATCGCTGAGGGGCTTTTTTTTGTCTTCGGCATCGACGATTTTCTTAATCTCTTTTTTGATAAGCTGGGATGAGAGATTTCCCACCTTGCTGGTGAAGAACCATTTCATAAGATAAACACCGAGCGGCGTTTCTATATAATAATTATTCACAACTCTGCAGATCGTTGATACATCCCGCTTGATCTTTTTAGCGACATCCTCATAGGTCATTGGCTGAAGCTCCTTTTTCCCTTCCCGAAAAAAAGCTGATTGCTGATGAATAAGCTCATCAGTTATCCTGAGAAGTGTCTCCCGCCTCATCCATAATGCTTTCACAAAGTTATCGGCAGCAAGGAGTTTTGATTTTATATACTTCACTGCACTTTTTTTATCTATGCTTTGCGCAAGTATCTGCTGTGCGTACTCTTTATTTACCGTTATCTCCGGGATATACGTGTCGTTTACAATAATCTCGAGATCGCCATCGATTTCTTTTATGATGATATCCGGCTTAATATATGATAGTGTTCCATTAGTCAAGCGGCTGCCGGGTTTCGGGTCAAGGTGGCTGATGATATTTTTGATGGCAACCAGTTCTTCAAGAGTAATATTGTATTTTTTTAATAGTATATCCAGCTTGTGATTGCGCAAAATATCAAGATCATTTTCAACGATGGAAGTAATGATCGGGTGGTTCGCAGTTTCCTCATCGAGCTGTGCAAGCAGGCATTCCGAAAGATTCCGGGCGCCTATTCCGCGTGGATAGATACTCATGATCATGCGATGAATCTGCTCTGCTCGTGCTTCCGCTAGCCCATATGATTCATACAATTCCCCAAAAGGTGTGTCGAGGTAGCCATTCGCATCGAGGGTGTTGAGAATAGTGTCTGCAAATTCATGTTCGATCGAGTTAAGTGGCAACTCTCTTACCTGTAGGATGATGTGATCCCAGATATTTTCTTTTGAGGTTTCGTATTCCTCATTTTCCCGAGAAGATCTGGATCTGTCCTGACGCTCATACACAAACTGCGCATTGGTTTCTTCGTCTATATCATTGATGATCTTGTTGAGCTGTAGTATTTGATCAGCAAGGTCTCCATCATCATCGGATTGTTGTAAATCCTCCATCTCATCCGTAACTTCCTGAGTGTCGTATTGCTCCTCTTCTGAACTGAGATCCTGTAAGAACGGATTAATACGGAGTTCCTTTTTCAGCACCATTTCCAGTTCCTGGATTGGCTTCTGGATGAGTTCAGCAGTGATTAGCATCTGCGGTGAGAGCTTCAGCTTCTGCTGCATGAGCTGTGAGGTTTTTACTCCGACTTTCATCCTGTTCATAACTCTTATTTCTGATTTTTTTTAATGAACTGTCAATAATTATTTTTTAGGAGTTTTTATTACACGGAAGATGGAGGAGGGAAAACGGAAGAAGTTCGACTTGAGTCTAAACTGCTGATTACCATTAATTAACGCTATAGGCAAATTTTACTAAAGTAGAATCTGTCCCAAGACTGGCAGAAATTTTCGAAAGGTGTATTAAATCCTTTCTACGATAAAAAGAAAATCAATTTTACGAGTAATTCCATAAATCTGAAATAAACTTATCTTTTTATTATTGGGAATAATTGAAACAACCTCTCCTTCTAAATTATTCAGGAATTGCTCCAACTTGCTCTGATCTTTATCCATGTTGATCTCAAATTTGTGAAGTCTGTATTTCATTTGTATCCCTTTCTGCTTTAATTTTTATTCTGTATCTGCATCTAATCAATTTTGCCTCTTTTATATGTCAATAGATACAATTATGAGAGTGCTTACTTCCGGAACCTCAGCACGTCAAATGAAAGGCTGCAATGATGTGTTTCCCGGAATCCTGCATATCATTAAAGACATCTACAGCATGGGATGAATCCTTGAAAATTAGCTCGATGCAGTTTTGTTCACAATACGCGAATATTTCTTTATTAACTTTCATCAAACCGAATTTGCCTGTACCGACAATGAGCACATCCGGTTTTTCCTTTTGAAGGCAGGGAATATCTGCAAGGGTCAAATGGTGGGAGTGTTTTCTCCACCAATCTGCCTGCACTTCATTTTCATGAATTATCACGTCGTGTGTGTGCAGGATACCATCTATGACCATCTTTCCGAACTGATAGCTTTCGATTCTCATAAATTATTTCTAAAAAAATTGAGTGTGAATGTCAAAAAAATGCATACAAAATTTGACAAACATATGTTAAAAAAATCTTTATTCTAACTATGCTGTCACAAAGAATAAATAGGGAGCCACAATGGAATTAAAAACGGTGAAATTGGTGTTTCCAGAGGGTTGCAATATTATACTTGGGCAATCCCACTTTATTAAGACCGTTGAGGATATTTATGAGATCATGGTGAATTCCGTGCCGGGCATCAAGTTCGGGCTGGCATTCTCAGAAGCATCAGGACCGTGCCTTATCAGAAAAGACGGCACCGATGAAGAGCTTATTAATATTGCTGTAGAAAACCTGGAGAATATTGCTTCCGGGCATAGCTTTTTCCTGGTCATGCGGGATTCCTTTCCCATAAATGTGCTGACCAGTCTGAAGCAGTGCTTTGAGGTTGTGAATATTTTCTGTGCTTCTGCAAATCCGGTTGAAGTTATCGTTGCAGAATCCGAACAAGGTAGAGGTGTTCTCGGTGTTATTGACGGTTTATCACCAAAAGGAGTTGAGTCAGGCAAGGATATTAAAAAACGAAAAGAATTTCTTAGAATGATAGGATATAAACGCTGATGAGAATCTTTCTGGCAATAGATTTTTCCGACGAGCTTAAAGCATGCATTGCGCGCAATATTGAGATTTTAGAGGGTTACATTCCAAAAGGGATCAAATGGGTGAATAAGAAAAATCTGCATGTGACTTTCAAATTTCTGGGCGATGTGAACGAGCGGATTCTAGAGGAAATCTATGCATCTGTGGAAGGAGTTACTGGCAGACATGCCCCCTTCGCAATTTCTTTTAAAGACGCAGAAATGATCCCCAATCCCGAGCGGCCACGCCTGATTTGGTATGACATGAAAGATGAGACAGATTCTGCATCGAGACTTTTCAAAGACGTTGATCTGGCATTGTATGATCTCGGTTTCAGTAAAGAGAAACGCCCCCTGGCTCTGCATACCACACTTGGAAGGGTAAAATTTGCACGAAATATCGAATGGGAAAAAATTTCCCCCAATTTGATACCTATCGATGACATTGTGCAATGTAAGGAACTCACATTATTCAAAAGCCAGCTTACACCCTCAGGTCCAATATATTCAATTTTAAAAACTTTTAATTTATATAAGACAAACAATTACGGAGGTAAAATATAATGAAAAAGGAAGATTACAAAGAATCCTTAGATACTGCAATGGGACAAATTCGCAAAAAATACGGTGAGGGCTCGATCATGCGGCTTGGTGAAGGTGCTCGAATTGACATTGAGACCATCCCAACCGGTGCGATCAATCTGGATGCTGCTCTTGGTGTGGGAGGAATTCCACGCGGAAGGGTCTCGGAAATCTACGGTGAAGAAGCATCGGGCAAAACTACGCTAGCTTTGCATATTGCAGCCGAAGCCCAAAAATTGGACGGCGTGATCGCCTTCATTGATGCAGAACATGCGCTGGATCCCACGTATGCCAGAAAACTCGGAATCAATACTGATGAAATGCTCATTTCACAGCCGGATACTGGTGAGCAAGCACTTGAGATTACAGAAACACTTGTTCGAAGCAACGCAGTTGATCTTATCATTGTGGACTCTGTAGCAGCATTGGTTCCTCAAGCTGAAATTGAAGGCGATATGGGTGATACCCATGTCGGACTACAGGCACGCTTAATGTCTCAGGCATTGCGCAAACTCACCGGTGTGATCAGCAAATCAAACTGTGCACTTATTTTCATAAACCAGACACGTATGAAGATTGGCGTCACTCCTTATATGAACCCTAGAACGACCACCGGCGGCGTGGCATTGAAATTCTATTCCTCAATGCGTATCGAAGTCAAATCGGGACCAAAGATTAAAAGTGCATCAAACGAGATCATTGGCAACGTAATCTGGGTAAAGATCGTGAAGAATAAGCTTGCTCCTCCTTTCCGTTCAGTGCAATTCGATATTATTTACGGCAAAGGCATCTCTTCGCTTGGTATTCTTGTGGACGAAGCAGTGAATGCAAATATCATCCAAAAGAAGGGCTCGTGGTATTCTTATGAGAATACTCAACTTGGCCAGGGCAAAGAGCAGACAAAGGAATATTTTATTGAGAATCCCAAAGTGAGAAAGCAGATCGAGAAAAAAGTGAAAAAAGCACTCGGAATAGAAACACCTGCCAAAAATGAAGATAACAAGGATAAGCAAGAGAAAAAATAGACGCTTATACGATGTTTTCATCGATGATGAGTTCAGCTTCTCAGTCTCATCAAAGAACGTATTACAAAAATTCGGGCTGGAGCAAGGGCGAACCTTCCAGCCCGATGAATTTCATGAACTGCGAAGAAAAATAGAATTCTTTGAAGCTGAATATATTCTCCTGGAATTTTTGAAATACCGATTCCGCTCAAAAAAAGAGATCTTTAGAAAACTCAAGAGCAAGAAAATTTCTCAATCAACAATTGATGCAATCATTACCAAATATCAAGGAAAGGGCTTCATCAATGATGAGAATTTTGCGGAATCCTACATGTTAGATCTGATCTCATATCATCCACAGGGAAATTTCTCGATCAAACAGAAGTTAAAGCAAAAAGGTATCTCAAACGAGATCATAAAAAGATTGAGTGAAGAATATCTTTCAGGTGAGACCGAACATGAAATGGCTATTAGGGAACTTTCGAAAAGAAAAACAAAATACATGAAATTGGAACCTCGCGAGCGCCGAAATAAAGCACTCGCTTTTTTGCAAAGGAAGGGATTTTCCTACACCTGTGCAAGGGAATGTGTCGAGGAAGTTTTATTTAACGAGGAAAATTAAAGAACGACTCTATTCTTCTGCTTCCTGAATGACTTTTATCGTATCGATATTCATGGTGCGCCGTGCTGGAATGAGCGTTGTCAGTAGCGTGATGATGAGTGATATAAGCGCAACAAGAAGCAGGTCAAAAAATTCGATTTTCACAGGAAGGGCTTGAAAAGGCATTCCGGATATGGGAATGTGTATGATCCCCCATTTGATCTGAGCAGAGAGAAGCCCTATAGACGCAACAAAACCGGTTACAGTTCCTATCAAATAGATGAAGATTCCGTTGAATAAAAATATCTTCATGACATCTTTTTTCTTTGCGCCAAAGGATTTAAGTATGCCGATGTCCTGGCGTTTCTGAGAAACGAGCTTGAGATAATTTCCGGTCATATTAAAGGCAGTTATAAGAAAGATAAGCACAAGCACGAGGAACATGATCTTCTTCTCGAACCGGATGGCGGTAAAGAGATGCTTCTCAAATTCTCTCCAATCCAGCACATCATAAGAATCACCGAGATTAGCCCTGATATGCTTGGCTACCCCAAGAGATCTCTTAGGTGAAACCGTTTTGATTCCAAGATACGTAATTGCATTACCCATATTTTGAAATTTTTGAAGGGTATGAATATCTGTATAGGAGTATTTCATGTCATATTCAGGAATACCGGTGTAGAACAATCCCACAACTTTTAGGGTTTTACTTTTCGGCATCAAACCAAATGGGGTTGGCTGATCTGCAATAGGGGACGTGAGTGTCAGTTCATCTCCCCAGTTAACGCCGAGAATAAGCGCGAGGTCGGAACCGACGATGATACCTTCATTTAGCTCCTCTTGTGTTGGCGCACCGATGTATATTCTTCTCATCAAAAATGTGATATCATCATGCTTTAAGAGGTCAATGCCCTGGCAGATGGTACCGCTCACTTTTTTCTCGTGGAGAAGCATGAGTTCTGCCTGTACAACCGGGCTGATTCCGGTAATTGCTTTATCCTGAATTTCTTCTTCAACTTGCTGCCAGTTCGTAAGCGGAGCAAAATCCTTTGCATAGATTTTGATTTCTGAATGCAGTCCGATAATTCGCTCTGTTATATCCTCCTCCAGCCCATTCATTACGGACATGACAACAATAAGGGCAAACACACCAAGAAAAATTCCTACAACAGAGATCATGTTGCCAAAGGAAAGGAATTTGTGATTTCCAGAGGTCAGATAGGTTCGTGCAAGGCGGATGTAATACATACTCACTGTGGTTTTTCCCAGGTAACTTTCTGAGTGTTGAAAATATATTTGAACAGCCCGATGAAAGCTGCGTAATTGATTATGACCAGATAGAAGGGAACTGTGATAAGAACAGGCATCCTTTTATTTTTAAAGAATATTACACCACTTAAACCGAGCAGATAAAAGAAGATTTGGAGAAGAAAAAAAATACGAAATCCGGTGGTTGGGATAAAAATATTTGAAATGAATAGGATGATCATAAGGAGGAATGAGAAACTTCTTAGAAATTTATGAGAGAGAAATTCAAAAGCGATCCTGCCGCGGAAAGGATTGAGCAGTTTCCTCAAAAGAAAGAGCTGTTGAAAATTGCCGACTGAAATGCGGATGCGGCGTTTCATTTCTCCTAGAACTGAAGTTGTGCCTTCTTCCACTGCAACGGCATTTGGCTCATACACAGCACGCCTTTTTTGCTGCACTCCATACATTGGAAGGATATAATCGTCATTAATAGCTTTGGGAGGAAGTGCCCGGAAGAGGGATTTTCTTAGCGCATACAGTGCGCCATGAGCTCCTAATATTGAGTAGAATGTGCTTTCATTGGTTTTCAGAAAGGTTTCATAGTGCCAGTAAAAACCCTCGCCCTCCGCACGGGAAGTTGATGTTGCATCACGAAGAATATAGAGTCCTGACACGCTGCCGATCTTTGGGTCTTTAAAAGGAGAAATGAGTTCTTTCAGGGCATTTACAGCAAGCATTGCCGACGCATCGGAAAAAATAATGATCTCGCCCTTGAGTTTTGGAATTGTTTTATTGATCAGACCTGTTTTTCCCTCTCGGACATCATAAGCCATAAGCTGGATTTTATCCGAATAGAGATTAGCGATCTCAACTGTTTTGTCATCAGACCCGTCAGAAGCGACGATAATCTCGATCTTATCCTTCGGGTAATCGAGGTCCAGTGTGTTGCGTATTTTTTTCTCAATAACTGGTTCTTCGTTGTAAGCGGGTATAAAAATACTGATCGCGGGAAGCAGAGATCCATCTTGCAGCTCTTCCTCAGAAAATTTCGCAAATGGTTTGGGGAGCAGTTTTGACAGAAAAAGTATCAGTATAGGATATCCGAAATAGACGTAAAAGAGCACTATGCTAGAGATCCAGAAAGCAATTATCCAGCCCATTTTACTCGTACTTCATCTGCCAGAGAGAGTGATATAGCTTGTTACCGAGCATTATTTGAATCATAAATTTTATACCCTGCTTGAGTTTCATTGATTTCCACACAGACCGATCAAGAGATACAATTTTATCAAATAATTCTATTGTGTAGTCTCTTTTTATTGGAATCCGACCAAGTGAAAAGAGATCTGTTTTTGAGTTATTTGTATGATATACAGATGTGCAGATTGTTTGGTACCCGGCTTTTTCTGCTGTGTTAAAAATTCTTTTATTCCCTCTTCCGCCAGGAAGCGATAAACTTGTTACAGGTTTTCGAATAATATCTTCGAGCTGACTTTTGGATTTTTTTAATTCATAACTTAATTTATTATCCGAAAGATTTGAGAGAAAGACATGGTTTACTGTATGAGAACCGATTTCCATATCCTTCTCAGAAAGCACACGTATTTGAGCTTCAGTAAAACCAAAGTCAGAATCTATCAAAGAAGTTGTTATGTAAAAAGTGGCTTTAAAATTGTATTTCTCAAGTTCAGGAAGACAATATTTATAATTATTAGAGTATCCGTCATCAAAGGTCAGGCATACAATTTTTTTTGTCTGCTTTTCGAATATTTTTTGTTGAGTTACAAAATCTCTTACCGCGATCACATTGTAGTCTTGCTCTTTCAGCAAAGCCATCTGTTCTCGGAAATTTTTTTTCGTAATTGTATAAGGATCACCTTCAGGTAAGATGTTGTGGTACATCAGAAAGGGAACTTCTTGAGAGATCATAGCTTATTGTGAGATAAACTCAACCGGGTGCAGAAATGCTTCGGCAACCTCTGATGTTTTAAATTGTTCGACATCGCTGGAGTGGAAATAGATGAGCACGTCATGAGTTCTGTTGAAATCCTGATTTCTTCGATTTTCATAGTTGCGTAGCATTTTATTCTGCAGAGTATATTTGATGTCGATTTCCTGAGCATAAGGAGGCCAAAGCATAAGTGTGATATCTTGCTCTTGTATATAATAGCCAAATTGGCTGAGATCCCAGAACGGTTTGACAGCAAGCATCACACCACCTGTAGAATTGCTCGCATCCATCCAGCGCGACAGGTTCAGATCAAAGGGTAGTTTGCGCCCACGGCTTCGCACTTCAGATTTTTCAATATCAGATTGAAAGATTAATAAAGGAAGATCCATCTGAACCCCAGTATTTGGCGAGTACACTTGCGCGATCTCCTTAGAATAGGGCACATAGAGTGCTGCGGATTCAATTGGAGCAGTCTTTGAGAAAATGAAATCCAAAGAAATTTCCACGAAACTCTGCTCGGCAAAGGCATTGATAAGCGCAATGAATTTGCATAGATCATAACCGCTGTTGTTCCTGAGATATCCTTCAGCTTTAAATGTGGTGCGCAGAGGTCCCGCTTCTACCATCTCAATATTGTAAGTGGCATAATCATAGGAACTCTGATAAAAGATGCCGTTGTACGTCATGATGATGTCTTCAGCTTCAGTTACGAGCTCATTGTCTGCATAGTGACCGTCGCCATTCGAGTCTAGCCATGCTTTATCAAGCAAGGTGAAATGGTTTTTGTTCAGGTCAAAGCGAAGTTTGCCCGTGCTCACCTGAATGATATTCTCTTTGTAGCGGATAGTTATACCGGATTTGAAATTCATCTTTGCTAGATCTTTGCCATAGATAAGAGAAAACTGCTTTTCCTCATTTGCCTTGAAACTTGTCTGAAAATCGAGTTGAGCTTCTTTGAAGCTCTCATCTCCCCAGGTGCTGATAACCTTAATTTGATAGGGAATATCCTGCCCGCTGGGATCTTTGAGAAGCATGACTGTTTTTTCATAAACTTTTCCAGAAGGAAATCGGACAACACCAGTACATGGTGTATTGCCAATATCAATTTTGTTGATATTTTTCACTCCAAAAGCGACGGTGTTTCCTTGAAAATAATGTGTTTTTGTGATCTCATGATCTTGCGGAGAAGTTATATCCTTAACCTTTTGTTGGGTTTGTGTGGGGTTCGTATAGACTTTTTGGTCCTCATATTGTGAAGTGATGAGCTTCACATCATCAATATAGACCACCGCATCTTGAGGTGGTTTCCACTGGAAGAAATTTAGATCAACTATTTTCTTGATGTTTATCTTATCTGACATTTCATCAATTGGTACTGAGTACTGATTCCATTGTTTTGGTTCAAGATATAGATCGTATTTGAATCGTTTTTCACTACGGTCTTTTATTTGCAGAATCACCCTCGTCTTTGATTCAGAGGGATTATAGATTTCGAAGTTTAAAGCTACAAAATTCGACCAGCGCTTAGGAAAATATTGTAGAAACAGTTTTGGAGCATCACCACGACCTGATAAAAATTCTACTTTACCCGACTGATTGCCGCTTGAGACATACTGGTTTGACTGGTAGAGTACCACATCTTGAAAGCGCCATTTTTGAAGTTCTTCAGGGGTTTCAAAATCACTGAGCATGAGGAATCCACCTTCAGGACTATATCCCTTTTGCTCTGCTTCCTTAAAAACATCGCCAGCATCTTCGATTGAGTCATAGACGGAGCTCTGTATCGGAGCAAAATTTTTTGCTATGTATGGGAAAATATCTATAATATGAAATACAACAATAACAGTAAAAACGATAAGTATTGAAATAAAATCTCTTTTATAAAGTTTCATGATACCTGAATTCTTTTTTATTATCCTGCTGATTTAATTATTCTTTTATATAATTTTAACATTAATGCAAATATAAAAAATTGATAAATTTTAATCAAAGTTTTTTTCTAATTAGACATTCTTTATATAACAAACTTGTATTATCTATCATTTGCTTCATAGAAAATTTATTTTTAGCACGAACAAATCCCCTATATCCCATTCTTTCTCGCTTCGGTGGGTCATCAAGTAGATTTATGATAGCCGAAGAAAGTTTGTCTGCTCTTTTTGGGGGAATAAGATACCCTGTTTTACCGTTAACAACCAATTCGAGATTACCACCAACTTCTGTTGCAACTACTGGTTTTTTTAGAGCCATTGATTCCAATATTACATTTGAACAGCCCTCGATTAACGAAGAAATTATAGAAATATCGACACTAGCCAGATAGTTAAGGTATTTAGGAGAATGATCCATTAGAATTACGTTATTTTCAATGCCAATATCATGTACAATTTTCTTCATAGAGGAATTGTTCATACCATATCCCATTGCAAGGAATTTAACATTTGATGTGCTTTCCAGTATGATCTTCGCTGCATGAAAAAATGTTTTATGATCTTTCACAGGATCGTTCCGTGCAAAGATACCGACTAATAATTCCTTATTTTTTATTCCTAAATCCTCTCTGATTTTTTTTGATCTTACCGTTAAACCAAATAAATTTTCATCAATCCCATTATAGATCACTTTGATTTTTCGGGGTGTTATTCTTTCGGTTTTTTCTAGAAAATTTTGTATTTCTCTTGCATTTACGACAATTTTATCAGTTCCCAAAGCAAGAATCCTATCCGTGATTTTATGCAAAAAATTTTTCCAACTGTCAACACTCCTCATTGATGCCAAAACGACCGGAGTACGTGCAAGTATCGCACAGATTCTTCCATATGTATCTGCAGTGAATAGGTATGTGTGAACGATATCGAAATTATTTATTTTGATGAAATTATATAATTTGATAAGTGTTTTTATATCAAAGAAACCATGCTGGTTCAAGGAGTATAGGGGTAAATGAGCTTTTTCAATTTCTTTTTTTAATCCAGTTCTTCCTCCATCGAGATTACATATAGTAATGTCGAATTTAGAACTTGGGAGTCTACTAGCTAATTCTATGACCTGCCGCTGGGAACCTCCAGGATCAAGATGGTCAATGCAGAGTAAAATCTTTGATTTCATTAATTGCTAAATTGTTTTATCCAATAGATTCAGATATAAAGCTTCATGTTTTTTTGCCATTATTTCTGCAGTGAATAGTGTTTGGATTCTCACTTTTGAAGCTTCCGAGAAATTGCTTGATAGATTTTGATCGGTTAATAGTGTAATAATGGCTTCAGCAAGAGCTTTTGGATTGTTCGGGGCAACGATAATGCCTGTTGTGCCATCTATACATAATTCTGAATTGCCGCCAACGTTTGTTACTACAGACGGGATCCCGCAGCTCATAGCTTCTAATAAAGTTATTGGAAATCCTTCTCTTGTAGAAGATAGTACAAAAAGATCGGCCATAGAGAGCAATTCGGGAATATCCTTCCTCAATCCGGTGAGAATTACATTATGCTGTAGATTGAGCTCTTTCGTAAGGAAGATAATTTCTTGCTTTAATGAGCCGTCACCAATTATAAGTGCCTTGAAATTTTGAATGCTATTTATTACCTCTTTTAATGCCTTTAAAAAGATATGATGAGCTTTAGCAGGTTCAAGACGTCCAATAATCACAATAACTTTATCTGATGGTTCTATGCCGAATTCTTTTTTCTTGTTTAAAACATTAATTTGGATATTAAATTTTGTTAAATCCACTCCATTATAAATTGTAATAAATTTATCAGGATTGATTTTTGCCATCTTGATATAAAATTCTTTAACCTTATTCGAAACAGCGATGATTTTATTAGTAATAGATGACAGTAACCTATCCGTCCCCCAATGAGCTCTTTTTTTCCACACATCAACATTATGTTCGGTAATTACAATGACTTTTACTCTTGCCAGTTTTGCAGCAATTCTTCCCCAGAAATTAGCAGTCCATAGATGAGTATGCACGAGATCGATTTGTTTTTTTTTTATAAGTTTATAAATTTTGTATACTATGTATGGATCAAATTTTGGTTTTTTATATAAAGGTATTACTTCGATTCCAACATCTTCTAATTCATCAGCGAATGTCCCCTTATCGTTTAAGCAACAGACTGTTGGATGAAATTTATCCTTATCTATGTTTTTGCATAAGTCGATAACGACCTTTTCTGCACCCCCCAAACCCAATGACCAGATGATATACAGAATGTTAAGTTTGTTCATTTGTCAGTTAGCCCTATCTATAAATATTGAAACCAGTTCTCTAATATTTTTTTTAATGTCGAATTTTTCTTCAACTAAATCTATTCCATTTTTCACATATATTTCTGCCACATCCGGATTATTGAGAAAACTGATGATCGCTTCTGCAAGCTGTTGAGAATTTCTTGGAGAAACTGTGACACCTGTAATGTTATTATATATTATCTCCGGCACGCCTGAAACTGTCGTTGATATCACAGGTGTGCGTAATGCCAGAGCTTCGATTATCACATTAGGAATGCCATCTCTGTCCCCGTTCTTTGAAATGACGCAAGGCAATACGAACATTCGAGCTTTATTGAACATGTCAAAAACATAGGATTGGGGTTTCGTACCAGTCAGAACAATATATTCCTGTAGTTCCGATTGTTCAATCTGTGAAGTAAGTGCCTTTCTGTCTGGCCCTTCTCCGATAATAATGCATTTGAATTGATAGCCTTGATCGCGAAGAACTGAACAGGCGTCGACAAGATAGGGAAAGCCCTTTTGTTCACACAATCTTCCTATTGATAAGATCAGATTATCTTCAATATCTTTGTGGTTTTCGGGCAGCGTGTCAAAATCAATACCGTGATAGTTAAGAATTATTTTATCATTTTCTTTATAATCAAGTAATGAATCAAGATAATTTTTATTATAACCTGTGCATGTAGCAACAAATTCTGCGCACCTAACTTTTTCTTTCAGCATCGGATTGGGTAAAAAAATATCCCATGCATGAGCAGTAAAACTAAAAGGAATTCCAAGAATTTTTGATACAATAATAGCACTTGTTGTAGGAATTGTAGCCCAGTGCGCATGAAGATGAGTGATATCCAAATCTCTCATTAATTTTGCATAATATAATGAAATCGGTACAATTGCAAGGGATTTGACAAGGAATTCGAAAGAAGAAAAATTAGATTTTATCAAATAGGGAATTAGCAGTATGAATTCCATGGGTTTATTCCAAATGAAATAGAAAAATGCCTTTATGACTTTGAAAGATAGGATTGAAGAATAGTGAGTTTGTTTCATGAATTTCTGGGCTTGTGGATGAATAACCTTGTCCCTACATTTTTTTAGGGAGAAAAGCTCAAGGTTGATCTTATTTTTTCTTAGCTCAATTATCTCTCTTAAAATAAAAGTTTCGTGCGTTTCCGGGAACTGGGACAATATATATGCTATTTTACTTTTTTGTTTCTGCATTTGATTGAGCTCTCTGTTTGTTTTTATCTATCATTTCCTGTGTAATAATAATTTTAAGTCTTTGCATCAAAGCAGCAATAATCCAGAATTGGCCTGATATTTCGAGAGAGTTCATTCTTGAACCGAACATACATGCCACGGCAAGCCCGATGATACTACCCAAAAAACCAACCGAACATCCCTTAAAAAATTTATCTTTTGAATGTCTGAAAACCCAAAAGGTTGTAGAAAATACAATGATCAGTAATGAAAGAAAAACCAATAATGCAGGTACACCCATCTCAGCAGCAATTCTCAGGTATGTGTTATGAGCGTCGCGCTGTGCCTCGATTTCCGAGTAGTCCATAATGTAGTATGGAAACACCCCAAAGCCAAATCCAAGAAAGGGGTTATGCTGGATCATATTTAAGGCACCTTTCCAGATAATAATTCTATCTGAAGAACTTTTTTCAACCTTCTCTTCAACAGATTGCTCGAGGTAGGTTTGCCGATTTGTAAAAGTTGATTGAAACCTTCCTGTAATACTCTCGGGCAACAATGAGGGATTTAAGACTACAAGAATAACGAGGATTATACCGGGGATTAACAGTTTTTTGCTTCTTGTTACAGCCGTTATGAACAATGTTGCTATACCCATTGCAAGCCAGGTCCCTCGAGAGTATGTTACATGCGCACCCCGGGCACATAATAAGAAAAAGAACATATATATCCAGCTTCCGATTTTATGCACATTATAAATAAAAATACCCAATAATAATGGCCCATAGTTGACAAAGAATGTACCGAGAGAATTCGGATTTCCTGAGATGCCACCGATCCTTGCTTTTTCCCAACTTGAAACATTTCCAATATTTGCATGTTCACGAATAGTGATTAAAGCTACAGCAACTGCCGTAATCATAATAATAATGAACATTTTTTTTATTGATTCTCTATTTCGAATATTATTCACAACTACAATATACAGGAACATAGGTACGTACCAGCGCCAGAAAGAGAATATTAAATTCCCCCCTTCAATATCAACCATTTGATAACTTCCTTGAATAAGAGATATAATACCAAGAAGAGCAAAAAGAAATAGTGGAAAGTTTAGAGGGGTTCTTACCAGAAAACGTTCTTCACGGGATTCATGGCTGATAAACCAGGAAAAAAGTATAATAAATAGTAGAACATTTGTAAAATTAACAGCAGTGGCGAGGTTACCTACAATAATTTTACTGAATGGAACATATAATGTGAGGACAAAGATGGGGATTTCTGGTTTGTTGAGAGAAAAGAAAAGTAGAATCGCTATAGAAAAATAGCAGAATGCAATAAACATTCTTGATTCTATATTAAGATAAACCACAATGGATTGCAAAATTACGTAAAAAACAACAGTGAAATAGAAGAATCTATTGTTTATAACCGTTTGATCGAGTGCTGCAGGTCTTCTTGGAAGACGATTTGTTAAGGTTGTTGGGTTAGCCATGATATTTTAGAACAAAAAATTTAGAGAAAACCTCCAAGTTTTAAATGGTGTAGTATGTTAAAAATCATTCGAGTCGGAATCCTAAAAATATTTAAAGAGCTATTTCTAAAAGTCCTTGGCGTTTATAAACTATTTTCCCATATTTGGGATAACACCTACAACCGGAACACTAAGAAGTCTTTCGATATCAATTGGCTTTTTCACATAATCTTTCAAAAAGTCAACCATGATTGGCAATCCAATTGCAACGAATAAAGCAAAAATGAAACCCATTAAACGTGTTCTCATTTTACTCGAACCGGTTGGTTTATCTGGAATCTGAGGAACGTCTATCACCTGAATGTCACTTTTTACAAGCCGTTCCCAAATCTGTATCTCCCGTAATTTGTTATACCAGGCGTTATAATTTGCACGGCAGGATTTTACTTCTGATGAGAGCCTTGCCAATTCGGGATCAACACTTTCGATTTCCCATTCTTCTTGATAATTATAATATGTCGGAACACCAATATATATTTTATATTTTAGATAATTGTCTTCGGAGGTATTAAGTTTCTGGGATGATGTTTCCAATTCTTCCTCAATAAACTTCCGCGCAGATATTACATCTTCTTTATTCTCTTGAAGATTCATGCTCTGCCAAAGTGTTGCATAAGCATTAACAATTTGATAAGATATTTCGGGATCTTGAGTTGTTGCAGATATTGTAAGAACTCCATCTCCACGGTATTTTATACTTCTGATATCCGGCAATTTTTGCAAAACACTCTTCTCAATCTCTTGGTCATTTTTATATTCCACTGCTGGTCTACCAAATATTTTCTTAAGAGAGTTGTAAGCCTTAGTTCCGAGAATTTTTTTTATTCGTTGCATTATTCTCTCTTTAAGGCTTAGTTCATTGTATAATTGGAAAAAGATTTTTTCTGGGAGAGATCTTACTACTGATTGAGTAAAATCAAAGGAGCGCAGTCTAATTATTTCCTTGGTTATATCAATTCGCGAAGAACCACGACGGAATATGATCTCCTCAGTTTTTAATGGCACTTTTTCAATAAAAAGGGTTGCTTCACTTTTATAAGTGGATACAATTTCAAAACTTATAAAGAAAATAGGAATGAAAATGCATAAAAAAACAATAACTATCTGTTTCTTATGTTCCTTGAGAACTTCAGTATATTCGGTTAAATTAATTTGTTGCATAAATTATTTTACCTCTAAAACACCTTTTTTAACCTTTTCTTTGGGGATAAATTTGTTGTTCATCACCACACCAAAAATCATTCCACCGGCGAGATTAATGAGTTCGTTGGACCTTAAAACCGATATCTTTCTTGATTTCCGAGCGAGAACAACGAGAAGAACAATATCCATGAGCGAGCTCAGTATTGCGGGATCAATGTTACCCCTATTTGAAACTAATATGGGAGAAGACTCAAAGATAACAATATCTACAGATTGTCTGAATTCTTCGATAACAAATCTTAGATCATTAAAGGATTGGGCAACAATACCACCATATGTTCCGCTTGTAATAACCTTAAGATTAGGGAAATCGGTGGTTTTAAGGGCATCCTCATAATGAATTTTATCGTTGATAATGTCCGTAACTCCATGTTCTTTTGGTAGCCCGAAAATTCTATGCAACTCTGGGTTCCTTAAATTCATGTCAACAAGTAGAACTCTTTGAGGTGTATTTTTAATAAAATTCAAAGCCAGATTGACAGCCATAAAGGTTTTACCTTCACTGCTACCGCCACTGGTTAAGAGAATTGTTTTTCCGTTTTGTCTTTGAATTTCTTTGGAAACAATTTTGTTCATTCGACTGAATTCTACAAAATTATAGGTTTTAATATCTTTTGTTGGATTCATAATTTTTTATCTAGAAAGTAAATACAAAGTAGTAAATGCAGAAATAAGATACATCATATCTTTCAGGAAATCGATTGAACCCCTCCATGCTTTATACAGGAATGTTTTTCTTTTTTCCGGCACATAAATTGTTTCACCAGCTCCAACATAGGGGATATCCTGAAAGTTTTTGTCCTCAATATATTTCTTTAGATCAACTACTTTTGTACGATATTTTCCATCTTTCAATTTTTTTACTAAAAATATATGTTGCAGATCAGCATCTGAACTTGTGCCACCGGCAGAGATTAATATGTCTAGTAGATTGCTACCTTTGATTGGTTCAATTAAACTTGGATTACCAACTCTTCCCGCAACACGAATTTTGTCTTCTGTATCAGTTTCAAGTCTTTCTGGTGGTGGGGTCCAAGCTCCTAGTGATCTCTTTACGGTTCCCATTAGGGGAGTCATAGGTACAATAATTATATCTTTCGATTTTAATTTTGGCAATATATTATAATCAGTAGAAGTGAGGAAGGTAAACATATCAACAAGAATTGTTTTTTTTTTCAGCAGATTTAAGATTATATGTTGTTCTATAGAGGTTAACTTCATTCCAAATTGATCCATCTATCATTCCGCCGGCAGCAACAAATGCGCCCTGAATTCCGGCATTTTCTGGTAATAAGTACCATCCAGGTTCTCCAACGTAACCCAAGACCTGAATGTATTTTCGCTTCTCTTTTATCTGAACCTGAACCTCTTCTTGTCTGCGTAAATAAAGAGGGAGACTGAAAAAGATAGATTTCTCTAATTCACCAATGGTGAGCCCTTCAGCTTTAAAATTTCCCAGTTTTGGGAGGGTTATATAACCCTCAAAATTTACTTCGTATTCACTGAATTCTTCTTCGGCAGGTAATTTAATAATAAGTATATCTCCACCAGTTATATAGTAAGTTCGTTCTTCAGCAGATAGGAAATCAAGGTTTCCTTCCTGGAATTGCAAGGATTTGTATTCTTCCGCACTAATGGGAGGATTAAGTCTGTTTAAGCCGGCACTTATCAAATCTTTCTCTTTATCAAGAAAATCTATGCCGTCTTTTTGCAAAGGGACTTCAACCCCTCCAGCATAAAGCATGCTTGCAAACAAAATTGCTATTAAAAAAGTGATCAGGTATTTTTTGGGCATTTACAGAACTCCACATTTATTTCGAAAATGTAAAATTATTTGTCAACTTATTGATAAATAAATCATGCATACCCCCAAAAATTTTAGAATCATGACACTTCTGACTTTTATTACGGAATATTACTAATGCGAATAGAAAGGAATAGGATATAAACATAATAGCTAAAAGTATTGTCACACTGAGGTTCTCGAAGTGCGACAGGCCCTTCGACCAGCTCAGGGTGACAACAGCATGGTGAGAGAGAAATTATCAGTTGCGCTAAAAGTAATTTTCCACCCCAAAAATTCCGCAAACCCTTTATTCATAATACTCCCAGAATATCGCTTCATAATTTTTTGGGGTATCCCTGATTGATAAATAAATTACTATTAATCTGTCTTCCTTCAAATAATGAATTTCGCAGGATTTAACACTTCTTTCTTGAGATTATTTATCTGTCTTTGTTCTGAGTATTCTATGAAATAGAGTCAATTGGATAATTGATAAGGTTTCGGATATTTATTATCTACGAGTTTTCTTATAAATTTTATCTAATTCATAGGGAGGTTTAGGGTATTATAAATTTCTTTTTTATAAAAAAATAATGAATTTTCAACATTACTGAAAATTTTATTTTTTAATTCTTTCATTTTATCCACATCAAATGTATTGAATGCTTTAGTTATATCTTTAGATAAATGGTTTAAATTCTCAATGCAATATGAATATTTCATTAACTCTAAACCCAGAGATTCTTTATAAAATTTAACATTTTTATTATTATAGTAGATAATAGGTTTTTCTAATAAAGGATAAAACAAACCCAAAGATGTAAAATCAGTAATCAGCAATTCACTGACTGCTAAAAATTTATAAGTATCTTCTCTTTGTTTAACAAAATACATATTATCATAATTCAATTCTTCCATTATTTTTTTCCAATTTATATTAGGCGAATACTTATTTATAAAATTGTTTTGATGAACAGAAAAAATCACATTATACTCTTTTAGTAATTTGGGTAATAAACTAATAAATTGAATTCCTACACGTTGAGCAAAGGAATTTTTTCTCCATGAAGATATCACCATAATAGTTTTCCTGTTTTGGTCAAAATGTAATTTTTCAAGTAATTCTTCTGATTTCGATGTATAAGATAATAATTGGTCAGCTAACAAGTTTCCAACGGGTTTAGTTATTGAAATAAATTCTGGAAAGAGATTTGCTAATTTATTATATAAATACTTACTTGTAATAAAAATTTTATTATAAATTTCAAGACGTTTTGGGTTGAACCTATAGGATCCTTTATTCCGATGATATAGCCCACGCCAAATAGTGTGAGATATATATATTTTTTTGCAATCTTTTCGAAACCATGGACCATGGTCTGGATATATTATCAAATCCCATTTTAAATATTTTGCAATTCTATATTGAATATTGAATACTTCATTTTTAATTTTTTTCAGAATTTCTTTAAAATATTGTTTGTCAAATTTATTTGGGGTAGGAAAGCATATCCATAAACTTAATCTGTTGTCATTTTTTAAACCTTCGATAATAGGTTTGCAGTATCTATACATAATTTCATTATAAACAATGAAAATAACATATTTTTTCTTTCTAAATTTTAAACACCAATTCTCAATATATTTGATTTTATTAATGATTTAGACACCTTTCTGGAATTTAATTATTTTTTTTATAATCACTTTTAATAAATGGTAATAAATGAAAAAGTTTAAGGGAAAATATTTTATTGCTTTAATATATTCAATAATTGCTTTCAAATAATTATTATTTCTCCAGGCAATTCCGTCTCCCTGAGAAAGATGTAAATCAGATAGCAATTTTCTCCTTTTGATATTCAATTTGTACTTTTTGTTTGGAAAATACTTATTGATCATATAATAACGTGCTTTCTGCATTTTCTTAATATTCTTACTCATACTATCTTCTCTATACCTATATTTTGCTAAAGGTTTATCAACATATTTGATTTTATATTTTAGAGCTATTCTATACCACAAATCTCTATCTTCTACACCTAATTTTGTGAGATGTGCATCAAAGTTTCCAACATCATCAACACAAGATTTGCGGAACAAAACTGTAGGACAATATATATTGCTTTTTCTTGAAATAATATATTTAGATATATAACCTGAGCAGTATTTCCTTTTTTCATCAGGATTAGTTAATTTTTTTCCATTCTCATTAATCCAATAAGCAGAACTATGAACTAATCCAACTTCAGGAAAATCATCCAAAATCTTAACTTCTGTTGTTAATCGATCGGGTAGCCATATATCATCAGCATCTAGGAGGGCTATATAATCTCCGATAGATTTTTTAATACCGACATTTCTAGCACAAGCTAATCCTTTATTATCTTGTTTAATATATCTAATCTTATTATTGTACCGTTTTAGTATATTAAATGTATTATCAGTAGAACCGTCATCAATAACAATAATTTCACAATTTTCATATGTTTGATTTAAAGCACTATCGACTGCCCCTGTTATATATTTTTCCATATTATAAGTTGGAATAATTACGGTAACTTTTTTCATAGCTTCCTCTTCTTGATATAATCACGTGTATTTTTTGGAATAAAACAGAGAAAAATATTTTTCATAGATTTAAAATTTAAACTACAATTGAGCGAAACAAGAAATTGATAAAACGCTTCAAGATTTTTGCTATTTGATAGAAGTCTATAACCAAATTTGAAATGTAATTCAGACAATCGCTTCTTAAGAATTTTTTCATTTTTTTTATAGAAAACAGGATTTTCTTTAATAAAATTTTTTAATATAGATATATCGTTTTGAGAATCAAGCTTGTAATCCTGTCTACTTAAACTATTTTTATGTATTCGCCTCATATATAATTTTTCTCCTATACCGTAACCTTTATAGTTTTTTGTGAGTCTAAGTATAAAATCAAAATCTTCTCCGACCTTTAAATTTTTATTAAAATAACCAATTTTCGATATACACTTAGAATCTAAAATAATTGTAGGTAATAATAAAAAATATTTGTTAATGAAAGGCAGCAAAATATCACCTTTCAGTATTTCCACCTTTCTTGGATAATTCTGTATAGTTTTTTTGTTTGAATTTACAAAATCCACATCACAATAGACAAATTTATATTCTGGATATCTTGTTATAATTGATAATTGTTTTTCAATTTTATATTTTTCCCATATATCATCAGCGTCAAGAAAAGCTATATAATCCCCTGTTGATTTCGTTATTCCCAAATTCCTAGCTGCTGCAGCCCCCTCATTTTTCTGGTAAAAATATTTGATCCGGTCATTATAATTTTGCACTATTTGTTTTGTGTCATCTGTGGAGCCATCATCAATAATAATAATTTCAAGATTTTTATGAGTTTGATTAGATACACTTTCGACAGCTTCACGGATAAATTTTGCGCTATTGTAAGCTGGAATTATTACACTGACTTTTATATTTTCATTATTCATTGGGATTTATGTTTATTATATATAATATTTTATTTATATTTTTTCAACCTCATTGATTTTTGTAAATAATCTTATTGATATTTATTTAAAGTTTTTTGTTTTCTCTTGAGATAAAAATAGCATAAATATATCCCAATTAAAATACCAAACATCCCTATACTAATAGCAAGTCCTTTAAAATAGACATGGAAATCATGTAAAGTATAATAAGATATAAATACGAATGTTAACAAGCTTCCATATAAACTAAGTTTCTTTGTAAATAAATATTTTGAAAAAAATAAATAATATAATATGAATGAAATCAGTGTTGCAAAAACGAAGATTGTTGAGAATAAAATGACAAGCTGAAACCAAAATATTTTTATTAATTTTGAATTAATTTCAAAGTATTGATTTCCAAATTTATTACGTAAGAATGCAGGTACAATATTCAAATTTAAAAAAGAGGAAATATGCTGATTGAACATATAGCGTTTAGTACCGAGATCGCTTATTAGTTTTGTTGATTGCTTAATTGAGAGGATACGAATATCTTCTTGTGATTTAACCCATTTTAAGAGATCGGAAAACTCTTTGAAAGTAATTTCACCATCAAAATCATCAATTTCCTTGAAGTCATACTCATGGAATAAAACAACAATAACAGGACTATCATCTGGAGAATTTCTTGCTGCTTTGACCGCATTTCGCAGTTGAGCAATGTTGCAGGTACATGGCAGAAGACGAATAGTGGATTCTTCTGTTATTTTTCCATCTCTGTTAGCAGAAAGAGTAGTAAATCCTAAATTCTTAAGAACTTGTAGAGTCGTTAGGTCATAGTGATTCCATGGAGGAATAAAAGTAGTTACCCCAGCTCCCATAATATTTTCAAGATTTTTTTTTCCTTTATATAATTTATCTTCTTGAATATTATAGTCTAGACCAGAAAGCTCTGACATATAATCAGCGCTATTAGTTTTATGAGAGTATCCATGTAATGCTACTTCTAATATACTATCTTCGAAGGCTTTCTTAAGAATGTTAGCTTTCATAGATGTTAAGGGAATAACTTTTTGAGGTGAGGGATTACGCGTATTTTCTGAGCATACAAATGGTATAACTCCAAATGTTATTGAAGCTTCATGTTTGCGGAAAACATCAAGTATTTTTAATTCTAAGTTTGTCGAACTTAAAGCCGAATAATCATCAAATCTGAAGATAATATTGATCTTATTTTTTTTAACTTGTTTTTTTGTGCAACCTGTTAATATAATTATGCATCCAATTAAAATAATATAAACTATTATAAAGTAATTTTTAAATCTGTTTAATGTAAATTTACTAAACATAATTGCTTAAAGAAATAATTATTCATAAATGTCAAATTTATTGATAATTTATTTTCAAGTCTCACTTAACTATTTTTAATGATTTAAAAAGTTGTATAAATTTTTCTTTTTCTTTTTTCTTAAAATAAAATTGGTAACTAATAGTAATGAAAAAAACTAACTGGAAAAATCCAATGATAAAAATACTTCTATAAGTAGATCTAATAAACCAATTTGTTATAAAAAAATAAACCAATAAAATTGAAGTTGAATTTATAAAATTTAAGATAAAATTTTTATAGTAATATTTAAAATTTAAATTTAGTATTTTAGTTATGTATATTGGCTGGAAAATTAATTTCATAATCAACATAGGAATAGCTGTCCCAATTGCAATTCCTATTAGACCGAAATATTTTACTAAAATTATACTGATGATCACATTAAATATTCCCTCAATTATATTTGTATATGCACAAAATTTATTCTTTGAAATTCCGTAAAGCACACTTGTGGTAGGATATTGTGCTAAGAGAAAAATGGTGGAAACTGCTAAAATTATAAGAATATAATAAGAATCATCATATCCAATTCCCATCCACCTGTTGATAAAGGGTCTACCATAATAAATCATTGAAAAGCCAAAGAATACTGATATAAAAGTTGAAATTTTAGTAATAAACATAAACTTTTCTCTGATTGATTTATAATTACCTCTTCCCTCTTCTTGACTTACGTATGTTTCAAATCTTGTAAATAATTTAGTTACAATCATCATGTAATACATTATTAAACTATAACCCACATTATAATGGGTGATTGCAGTTAATCCTATAAAGGCTGTAATTACTATAGTATCAACTTTATATCTAAGCTTGTCTGCTATTTGATCTATAAACGTAAAAAGAGAGTATGAAAAAAGAGTTTTAAACGTTTTTTTTCTAAAAAGTTTAATTCTAATTTTTATATAATTAAAATTTATTTTAACATATATAAATAATAAAGATGAATATAATACATTACAAAATAAATAAATAAGTGAAATGCTAAAAAGGCCACAATTATTACTAATAAATATATAAATTAGAACATTCTTTAGTATCAATGTGAGTATATTTAATAATGCTGATATTTTATATCTCATATGAGCATATAGTATTGCTCCAAACACACTAAACGGAGGTGAAATAGCAGTGTTGATACCTAATACTAAGATTATTTTCTGAAATAATTTAAGGTTTTGAGAATTTTTTACAATAATGCCAGAAATGAAAATTAGTATAATAGTTAAAATAATCATTAGAAAAGATATTATAAGATATAAAAAAAAAGCTGTGCTTGAAATTTTTGACATTTCTTCTGTATCTTTTACGCCAACTGCTCGGGCAAGATGTCTTGACGTTGCTGAACTAAATCCCATTCTAAGAAGTATATAGTAGTCAATAAAAGTCATTACAAGAACCCATAGTCCATACGTTTTGTCTCCAAGATTATGAATTAAAAATGGAAGCATGAAGAATCCGATTACTATTAGTAATATTGTCTTAATAAGACTAAATAATGAGCCTTGTAATAGTTTTTTCCCTCTATCCATTATGAATCCTCTTGTTTTTAACAATAAATTTATGAAGATTATTTAATGGTAATTTATCCCCAAAATATTTTATCATTTCACATGGTATTAAACAAGCCACTAATTTATTTAAAACTTTATAATTGAACCAATAGAGAGAGGAATTCAAGAATTGGACAAGTGCCTTGAGGTTTCGGCAATTTTCTAAATATGCATACCCAAATTTGGAATACATTCCAGACAGCCCTTTTTTAATAATTTTTTTATATTTTGAATAAAAATCATGATTATCAATATAATTTTTTCTTAGAGTTGATATGTCAATTTTTTGATTTTTTTTCATAATCCTGCTTGCTCAAACTTTCGTTCCAGACTCTACGCTTAAATAATTTTTTTTTACTACACCGACTTTGAAATTTTGGGCTAGTCTGAGGAAAAACTCGAAATCCTCGCCAACAGCGAGGTTTTTATCAAACATCCCCGTTCTCTCAAGGCATAATCTTTTAAGCATCATACCCGAAGTAATGAGAAAAAAATCCATAAAGAAATCTAATAAAATATCTCCTTCGGCCAGTTTAACCTTACTAACATAATCTTTAATTATGTTTCCGCTTTCATCAACAAAATAGTTATCAGAACAGATTATACTTAAGCTTAGTATTTTAGAGCTATTCGCTATTAGTATTTAGATTTTTAAATAACCAAACGGTAGCACCTTTGTACTTTTTTGTGATAACTAAACGGAACTTGCTTTTTATGAAATAAAGGAATTCTTTTTCTGGGAATATATGGGCAGATATCAACCATATATATTGAGGTTCCTTTTCATTAATCATTTTATATAAAATTGGGATATCTTTTTGCCTTCCTGCTAAAATGTCAATTGTTCTGGGAGAAGACATTTTTTCAAAATAGTAGTTGAAGTATTCTTTGCTACGTGCATATCCAACGATTATAGAGCTACGCTGATCAATATTGTCGTATTCAACAATGTAATTGACTGATTCACGAAATTGTTGTTTTTGAGGGGTTGAATAGTATTTTATTATGAATAAGGTATGCGACATGAGTAAAATTATTATCACAAGGGGTATAATATTTTTATATATTGGTCTTAAAGGCAAGGATGTGATTGACTTAGCTAACAAAAGATAGACAGCAGGGAGTGATATAATTAAATTACGATTTGTTAAAATAGGATATGTTGTAATGGAGATAATATAGGCAAAAGAAAATGGAACAATAAGCCAAAATAGAACTAAAGGTGTTGGGGCTAGTAAATTTAAATTACTTTTCCAGTTTCTTGTTGAGCGAGTTTTGGCTATTTTGTGCACAAGACAAAACAAAAAGATTGAAATAATAAAGAGTAAAATTTTGGCCGAGTAGTTGAAGCAAAATAGAAGGTAGCTCAAAACGGACCGATAGTTTGGAGTATTTATCCAAGTGATTCCTTCACCGTTCATATGGTGCCGTAAAATTGGGCACCAGGGAATATATGCTAATATAATTAAGCCATATATTATGATAGTATAAAATATTCCTTTCTTTGTATGTAATAGAGATAACGCAAATCCTATACCTTGCAATGCAATAAAGAGCAAACCGAAATAATGAAGATAAGAAGCAATGATGGCAGAAATAACATAGCCAGATATAATTAAGAAGTTGGGATTAGAATTATTACTATGTAAATATTTTAAAAGACAAATCCAAAAATATGTCGAAGTCAGAATGAATAGAAGTAGTAAAGAGTAAGGACGTACTTCTTGACTATAGTAAATAGCACACCCCGAAAAGGCCAAAAGGGCAGATGAGATGATTCCTTCCTTGAATGTGTATAAACTGGATCCAACAAGGAATATTACAAATAGTGATAATGATCCGGCGATAGCCGAAAGAGATCTTAGGATTGATTCGGTATCGCCTATATATTTTTCCACAAAAAATAAAACTATATGGAAACCTGGCGGATGGGCATCTGGGATAGCACCCTTTTTAATTACCTCTGTCAAGTTTTCATAATTACTTCTACTCCAGCTGGACAATTCATCATTCCACAGCGATTGATTACTGAGACCATAAAACCTTAAGAATGATCCGAAAGATAAAATTAATAACAAGCTTACAAGTATAGTTTTCTTGCTTAATATCTCTTTTAATGGTTCCATATACACCTATTTAGAAGGCTAATTCCACACCATGTTGCACGATAACGGTATAGTAAATCTTATGTCTTTGTATAATATTATACATCGTATTCCTCTCTACTAATAAAATTCTATTAAATTTTCAATTAAGTATTATACTTTACCAATTTCTAATTGGTAAAGTACTCTTTTGACCAATCTGACTTTACGTACTTAGTTTTTAATTATGTTCCCGCTTTTATCAATAAAATAGTTATCACAATAAACAAATCCGATTTCAGGATCTTTCTTGAATTTTAATAATTGTTTTTCAATCTTCTCTGGCAGCCAGATGTCGTCTGCATCCAAAAAAGCTATATATTCATTTGAAGATTTTTTGATCCCTGTATTGCGAGCTCCAGCAGGCCCTTGTTGGTGTTGATAATAATAGTCAATTTTACAAGGATACAAATCACGAAATCTATGGATAGTATCCTTTGTATAATCAGTTGAGCCATCATCAATAATAATAATATTTATGTTTTTATGAGTTTGGTGTATTACACTTTCTATTGCTTCTGCAATAAAAATGCAATTATGGATAGGTATTATTACATCAACATTTGGCATATAAGTAAAACTTGAAAAGTACTTTAATATGTCAATATTATAAAGAAAATTATTAATATTTTAAAAAATACTTTACAAATCAATATGCTTTAGAACATTTGCAGTTCACTAATAAAATAGAAGAAGGTAAGAATATGCCAGCAACATTTACGTTACCGGATGGTGATACAATACTTATACCTCAGATTAAGAGAATCTCGAAGATCTATGCCTACAAGATGGACATGAATAGGGGAGTTGTAAAGAGAATTGAGGATCATAAACAGCCCAGGAATGTGTCTGAACTTGTGAGTATTGAGCGCTATATTGATGTAATCGATAAAAGCGATATTTCATCAGACTTTTCATATATCGGATTTGATATTGATCTATTTGATAACGATGTCAAAATAGTTTTTAATGATTTTTATATAGAGCTAAAACGCATGCAGGACCAGGAAGGTTTCACTTACGATCATGCAAGAGCAAAACTCCGAGATATCATACGGACAATTGTTACAGTTAAGAAGGACTTAATAACTGCAATTGAGGATTTCTACCAGACTCATGGTGTTCAGAGATCATAAAAGGAACTTTTTCGTGAAACAAAATATTTTGTTTCTCATTCTAATTCTTAGTATTTTTCTGTTGATTGATGATTCTGAGTTGCACGCGAAAGAAATCAATATTATTTGGCAAAAAATGTATGAAAATTTTAGTTCTCTAAGAATAAGCTGCATGATCCCAACTTCGGATAATGGGTTTATATTATCCGGAACGATTAATGAATCCAAGAAGAATATAGATTGCTGGCTAATGAAATTCAACCATCTTGGGAGTATCGAGTGGTATAACAAATTCGGGAGCAGTGTGCAGAATGAATTTCCGTACTCTTGTATTCAATTGAAAGATAAGGGATATATAATATGTGGTGCACAAAAGAACCCCCAGGGCATGAAAGCATGGATATTAAAAGTTGATTTTCGAGGTACAAAAATTTGGGAGAAAACTTACGGTCAGGGAATCAGTGAAGCGGCATATAACGTTTGTAAAACCAAGAACGATGATTTTGTTATAAGCGGTAAGCAATTTGTTGATGATACCCAGAAAGATGACGCATGGATAATGCTATGTGATAAAAATGGGGATACTGTATGGGAGACAACATATGGCGGAGTGTTTAATGATGTTTTATATTCGGTCGTCAGCACAGAGGATTCCGGTTATGCGGCATGTGGTAAAAGAACATTTGATGTAGGAAGGAATGCTGATTTCTGGATTATAAAATTAGGGAAAGATGGTGAGTTTGAATGGGATAGGTCTTTTGGGGGTAAGGGTGAAGACGGTGCTGTGGAGATCTTTCAAATTAATGATTTAGGGTATACTTTTTGGGGAAATATGGTAGATATTGAGACGAATAAAATAGATACATGGATCGTGAAACTAAGTAAAGAAGGATATATTGAATGGGAAAAAACCATTGGTGGGTTTGGGGCGGAAGTAGCTTCATCGATATTTCATACTCAAGATGATGGCTTCATGATATGCGGAGAATCAATTTTTTCAAGCCAATTCAACAGTAATTTTTGGACACTCAAGCTCAATAAAGATGGAGATATCGAATTTGATAATGAATTTGTAGGGCAGGGAAAGAAAATGCTTGGTTTAGTTGTCCAGATAAAGGACGGTTCCTATATACTTGCCGGCTTTGAGGAATCAGATATTTCGTTTAATAAAAAACTTTTTTTATTAAAATTTAAAAGAATATTAAACGCTGAAGATTCGCTCTATGCTCAGATATCAGATTATGTAACTTCAGATTATGTTGGAGGTATGTTTTTACCCTTAAGGCGGGAGAGAGAATATCATTTTGAGCCGATCATCTATATAACAGATTATGTGAATAATATTAGAGAAGAAAAAAATGAACCCCCAATTATATCGACATATAAAAATAAATACTTCGAAAAAACATATCAATATCAAATTCAAAGTGAAACACGTACATTAAAAGAATTTAACAAAGCAGGAATATATCGGGAAGTTCCTGTTATTAAATATTATGGGAGATATGGTGCTTTGTTTCCTGGGTTGTCTACACAATATTTAAACAAATACGATAACAAGTACACTGAAAGACTTTTTCCAAGATGGACTATTAGATTCGAAGAGCGAATATCAGGTTATAAGGAAGTCTATGAAACAAAATTCAAGAATGAAAATGAAATTCCTACAGATATACCGAGTAGTAGATTTTCATGGCGGCAAACAGGTTCTAATTCCGGCAATCCTTTTTATGCAACAGGTAGCAGATATACCCCTCAACCAAATCCAAGAAAGCAAAAATTGGCTACTGGTATATCTGAATATACAATTTCTGCAACAACCCTTGTTCCCATGATATTCCTTTGGCTTGTTATCTTGGCTGCAATTGTTATGAAAATATTATTCTCGATGCGCAAGTAATACTCGATGAAAAAACCGATTTTGCTTTTACATTTTTTATTGCTATTTCAAATATTTTTAAATGCCCAAGATTCAATCATATCACGAGATTTTTTTGTCGACCCCCCAACCTTCCGGTCCCTTGCATTTCGGTGGATAATCGAGGGAGATGAAAATCTTAACTCAACTGTGCTGGTTCAGTATAGGAAAAAGGATACAATGGACTGGAAATTTGCAATGCCGTTAACCCGGATTGATGGTGATGTGGTTGATAGGGAATATGGTCCATTCAAAACAGGCAATCTATTTTCTGGAAGTATATTAGAACTTGAGCCTGCAACTCTATATGAAGTCCAATTACGACTATCAGAATCGGGTAGGACCTATGAAGAAAAAACAGTCGAAGTCAGCACACGTACCCCGGATGAGAATTTCAAGCCAAAGAAGGTGTTGCAACTGTATCCGGAAAATTACCCCGGAGAAATAATAGAACCATCATACACAGATCTAAATGATATTCTCTATAAATTGACTGGTGGCACTCTCGTAATAATCCATCCCGGAACCTATTATGGCACTTATGAATTTTTAATTGGAGGGTCCAGAAATAATCCCATAATTCTACGTGGCTCCCCGGAAGGCGAAGCGATATTCGATGGAAAAGGAACAGACGGTAAGATCTTTGATGTGTCAGGAAAGAGTTATATCCATTTTGAAAATATCACAATAAGGAATGGTTATACTGGCATCAAGGGAAATGATGCTGACGGTATTGTGGTGAAGAATTGTACAATTTTTGATGTACATTATGGAATCATATCTTTTACAAAAACAAAAAACTGGGTCATTGCTAATAATCATATTATGGGAGGAGTTGATGACTGGTCGGATAGAGATAGAGTAAAAGATAAATTCGGAACCTGCACAGGGGTTATTGTAGATGGAATCGGGCATGTGGTATGCTATAATACAGTGCATGATTTCTGGGATTGCGTAACGATCAGCAACCTCGAAGAGCCCGAGCCCTGGTACGAGCCACACAATATGTGTATTGATTTTTACAATAACGATCTCTACAATGCTGCTGATGACTGCATTGAAACAGATTTTAGCTATTATAATGTCCGTGTATGGAACAATGAGCTCACCAATTCACATGTGGGGATAAGCACACAGCCGGTGTATGGCGGACCTGTTTATATTTTCAGGAATGCAGTTTATAATGTGAAAATTCCCCTTAAGCTTCATAACTGGCCCTCGGGACTGCTTATCTTTAACAACACCTTTGTCGGTTCCGAGCGTGCATTCTGGTCCGATCCTATCTGGCAGAATGCAAAAATCATGAATAATCTTTTCCTTGGAGCGAGTTCCTACACAGTTGCAACGGGCTCTCCAGACGAAAGAACTATTTTGGATTATAATGGCTATTACCGCATTCCGGGTCAGGAAAATATGTTCAAGTGGAGTACAGATAACCGAAAAACCTGGTTTCGCATGTCCAATCTTAGTGAATTCTTTAATAAAACAGGACAAGAAGAACACGGTTGCATGGTTGATTATAATATTTTTTGTGACATCGAAATGCCTATCGAGGGCACAACCTATGACCCCTCAAAGATCGATCTGAGCCTTTCTGGGAAAGGAAATGCCATTAATGCTGGAGTGTATATTCCCAACATAGCTGATGATTTTAAGGGTGCTGCACCCGATCTTGGATGTTATGAATATGGCGACCCTCCTCTCCATTATGGACAATATGAAAATTTTGTGTATTAAATAAATTGTTAATCTAGAGAACAATGAAAAAAAGAATTATCTCAAATATTTTTATCATTTTCATTTTCTCAAATCTTATATCTGCTGAACCAACAGGTTCAACCTTCACCGATATAGAATTTTTACAGATAGATCTAGGACATTATGGTCATTTGATCGATTCAACAATTATCCATTCACAAGCTGAATATTATTCACTCACGAGTATGTTAAGAGAAAAGCACTTCTGGTTGAAAGAAAATCCGCCCGAAATTGATTTGAAATTTATTAAAGGAATACCATGAAACCTTACGTCACTACAAAAACACTTGAACTAAAAACCTCACAATGGCTTGAAAAAATTTCTCCTTATAATCAGCATAAAATGGAGCTTGATACAAAACATGCCTGCCTGCTGGTTATTGATATGCAAGAATTCTTTCTTGATCCCGATTCGCCAACATATACCTGCGGCGGCACTGCAATTTTACCCAATGTGAAGAAATTGGTCGAACAATTCAGAAAGCACAAACGCCCGGTCATTTACACCAAACATGTTCATCATCCGGATATGCTGGATGCAGGCATAATGGGATGGTGGTGGGAAGGTATGTGCAAAGAGGGCAGTCCAGAAAGTGAGATCGTTGACGAACTCATTCCTTTGCAAAATGAGAAAATTGTTTTGAAACACAGGTATTCTTCATTTTATAATACTGATTTTGAAATCATTCTAAAATGTCTTGGCATTAAGGATGTAGTAATTACAGGTGTTATGACGAGTATGTGTTGCGAATCAACTGCCCGGGATGCCTATTATCGGGACTATCGCGTATTTTTTCCGGCTGATGGCACCGGAGCGATCAATGAAGAAATGCACCTGGCGAGTTTACTGAATCTCGGATTTGGATTTGCCTATATTACTACAGTAAAAAAAATATTAAAACAAATTGAAGAAGAAAAATAACAATTTTCGCCGAAAAAAATATAGTAAATGGTGGGTTTGTTAAGAATTCTCTTTGTAAAATGAAATTATTTAACATTGCCTATCATTAATAAGTTGACAAAAAATTTAAGATACCTTGTAGACAATTTAAATCATTAGAAGCATAAATATGTTAAATACATGCAAATATACTTGTTGTAAGAATGTGAGTTATATCTTTAATTATGAGAATAGCATACAAAACTAATTCTGGAATTTGTTATTATGGTCTTATAGAAAAAGTCCTAAATTCTAAGAAATTTGATAAATATAAGAACAAAATAAACTTAATTTTTACCAGCCCGCCTTTTCCCTTAAATCGGAAGAAAAAATATGGAAATTTAAATGGGATAGAATATGTAAATTGGTTTTCTAACTTTGCCTTACTTTTTAAAGATTATCTTACTGGGGATGGTTCTATAGTAATTGAGGTGGGAAATTCCTGGGAATCAGGTAAGCCCGTTATGTCTACTTTAGCGATAGAGTCTTTACTAAATTTTCTGAATGTTGGTGATTATAGTCTTTGTCAACAATTTGTGTGGTATAATCCAGCAAAACTACCAGGACCTGCTCAATGGGTTACAATTGACAGAAATAGAGTCAAGGATTCATTCACTCATATTTGGTGGATGAGCAAAACACCTTATCCTAAGGCTGATAATCGTAATATATTAGTAGAATATAGTAATTCAATGAAAAAATTACTGAAGGAAAAGAAATACAATTATGGAATCAGGCCTTCAGAACATAAAATAGGAGAGAAATCTTTCTTAGAGAATAATAGTGGTGCTATATCGTCAAATGTAATTACAGTTGCGAATACTCATTCCAATAATATTTATAATAAATATTGCAAAGAGAATAATTTGAAAATGCATCCTGCAAGAATGCCAGAAAAAATACCTGAATTTTTCATTAAATTTTTAACTGATAAGCATGATTTAATTTTAGATCCGTTTGCTGGCAGCAACACCACAGGATCTGTAGCTGAACATTTAAATAGAAAGTGGATTTCAGTTGAACCAAATATTGATTATATTAATGGATCCATTGGACGGTTTAAGAAATTAAAATATAGAAATTTATCATGAGTAAAATATCTAAAATTTGGACTACTAAGGAAAATATATGGTATGATGAACTAAAGGTGATAGCACCTTATAGAGAATATCAATATGATAGAACAATACAATCGAAAATTCAAATAATATTTGATGATTATTTTGCTGTTGCTTATGGGAAAACAATTAGGCATAGAGAAAAAGACGAAAAAAGCAGACCTGATTTCTCTCTGATTAGAAAAGATTACGGAGAATGGTGGATAGTCGAAGTGGAGAGAATAGAAGATAATATAAGGCATGCTCGTAAACAAATTGATGATTTTGTTAATGGTGATTATAATTTTTATGAAGAATCAAAACATTTAAAAAGAAGAAATCCCAACCTTGATATAGATAGACTTCAAGAAGTTACGAAAAATATCCCTCAAGTTATGGTGATAGTGGATGACATAAATTCAGAATGGATTAAGAAATTAGAAGATTTAAAGCCATTAATTTGTATATTTAAAGTTTACAGAAATAAAAAGGGTTTAGATCTACATCACATAAGTGGAGATTATCCATATATTTTCGAAAGAGAATCACATTGCCGTTTTACAGAACCGATGCAAAATTTATTATTAGTATCTAATCCAGAAGTGTTAGACACAAAGAATAATCCAAAATCATATCATAAATCAATTCTAGAGAAAATATTTAAACCGGTCACAAATATTTTAAAACATCCCAAAAATGGAGACGAAGATTCGTTTATGATAATATATAAAGGAAAAAAAAGTAAATGGAAGAAGATTGTTGACTCAGATAAGGTATATTTGCAGCCAGTTGATTATAATATACCTCGAGTTAATGATAATTACATCTTGAAAAGAACAAATAAAAAAAAATTGATATTGGAGTTATGCTAAAATGGATATAAAATTTGGTGAACAAATAATTCTATCTTATAGAAGGTTATCATATACTGCGTGGTATGCTCTAGCGGAATTTGTAGATAATTCAACAGAAGCGTATTTTGGAAATCAGGAAATATTAGATTCTGTATTCGAAAAAGAAGGTGTAAAACTTACTGTTAGAGTAGATTATGATAGTACGAATGATTTATTAGAAATTGTAGATAATTCAATTGGAATGAATAGAGAAGAATTACAATGGGCGTTAACGATTGGCAAGCCGCCATTGAAGCCTGCTGGCAGATCAAAATATGGACTTGGTATGAAAACAGCAGCTTGTTGGCTAGGTAATAAGTGGGTAATAAAAACAAAAAAACTTAATGAAACTAATGAATATTCAGCAACTATTGACGTCAATGAGATTGCAAAAGGAAATAGAGATGTAAATTTACAAGAGAATTATAAACCAGAGAAAGAACATTACACAAAAATTTTTATTAGTGACTTAAACCGAAATTTAGGTGGTCGTACAAAAGGAAAAATCAAAGATTTTTTAAGATCAATTTATAGATTAGATTTTGAAGATTATGGCTTAAAAATATTTTTAGGCGATGAGTTATTGAAATGGAATAGAGAAAAAATGATAAATAATAAGTTGCATGTTAATAAGGACGGTAGTCTTAAAAAAAAGGATTTTGAATTTACAATTGGGAAAGATGATAAAATTAAAACAATAACAGGATGGGTTGGTGTATTAGAGAGCGGGAGTAGAAGAGATGCAGGTTTCTCAATAATACAATCTAAAAGAGTAATAAAAGGTTGGCCGGATTCATATCGACCAGAAACTATATATGGAGAAGGTAGAAATGACCTTGTTAATCAAAGGTTAGTGGGAGAGTTATTTCTTGATGATTTTGATGTAAGTCATACAAGGGACGAAATTTTATTTATTGATAATGAGCAAGAAGAATTAGAATCTAAACTTTTAGAAGAATTCCAAGATTATAAGAAATTTGCTCAAGATTACAGAAAATACTTAGACGACGAAAGATTCGTTTCTGATAATGATGCAATTAATGCCCTTGAATCATTTTCAAGTGAGTTGGATTCTACCCTTTTGCATGATAAAATATTTGTTGATACAATTCCAGGAGAAAATTTATTAAAAAAGATTAAGAGGAATCTAATTGAAGCCGTAACTGGTAGAATGGATGCCTCTCTTAAAGCAAAAATCGACAATTTACAGATCTTGATATATTTGGACTCTGATTTATCAGCAAATGATCCATATATTTTAATAGAATCAACCGATAATGAATCAAGAGTAATAATTATTATTAATAAATCACATCCACATTGGACCTATCTAAAAGATTCTGATAGTATACTAAATTTTGTAAGACACTGTACATACGACGGTGTTGCAGAATGGAAGGCATATTTCAAAGCAGGAAGAATTGATCCTGACACTGTAAAGTACATAAAAGATGGTTTATTAAGAGTCCCATTAGAAATAGAAAATAATGGGAAATAAATTTTCTTAGGTACAAATTAGTTTCTTAGATATTTTCTCACGGGAATTTCTTTTTTACAAGTACTTTTATTTTCTCCCAATAAAAAACAGCGAGCTTGCCGAAGCATAGCCGTAAGTTTTTATCCATTTCAGGACTTCATCAACTTTTTTCCCGAATGCTGAAGAATCGGGAATATCTTTATACCGATCGAGTGCTTTACAAATACTTTCCTTCATTTTTTGGATAAACTCAGGGTCTTTGGACTCTTTCACGGGAAAAGTAATGCTAATTCTTCAAGGTTTGAAAGTGGAAGATGTTTTACGATCTTTCTTATTTCATTCTTATTAAAGGTATGGGCATGAAAATCACCCTTCGCCATATCGAGTACTTTCCCACCTGGAATTCCTTTTAGCCGTAATTCTAATTTTTCTAGGTCTATATGGCTTTTCTTCTGAAGCCGATCAAATCGTCAATAATATTAATTCAGGGATACCCTCAAAATTCCGACGTAGATTCTCTAAATAGTGTGTGAATAAAGGGTTTGCTGGTATATTATTATAGAACTTTTAGATAATCTGTTTTTTTTATCAACCTTTACAGTTGTCACCCTGAGCTTGCCTGCCAAGGCGTAGCGTAGCGAAGACTGGTCGAAGGGTCTATCGAATGGGGTGTCGCATTTCGAGAACCTCAGTGTGACAGTGCTTTTCACTATTATGGTTGTATCTTTCTCTTGCTATTTATACGATCGATATTCACTAAGTTTTCCTGCCAGTGTCATGGATCTGAAAAATATTGTGGGTATGAATGCAATAATATTAATTTATTAGACAAAGAAAGTTGCATTTCTCCAAACTATCTCTACTGAGAGAAATATTATGTCATTAATACAGATTTTTCTGATCGCTGTTGGTTTGGCGATGGATGCCTTTGCAGTATCCCTGGCAAGCGGGATTTCGTTAAAAAAATCCTATGTTTTGTGGGCGTGCATCATAGCTATCTTCTTTGGCGGATTTCAGGCGCTTATGCCCGTTATCGGATGGTTTGGCGGTTCGCTCTTTCATGTGTATATTGAGAGCTTCGACCACTGGATCGCCTTTGGGCTGCTGCTAATTATTGGGTGCAGAATGATATATGAGGCGTTCTGTTCCAACCCGGAGAAAAAACTGATTCGTCCAACCAGTTTACTTTTGCTGCTGGGGTTAGCTGTTACCACAAGCATCGATGCCCTCGCAGTAGGATTGAGTTTTTCCCTTTTGAGAACACCAATTTTCATGCCAGCTCTTTTTATTGGCATAATCACGTTCATTATCTCCTTTTGTGGTGTAATGATGGGTAGATCAATAGGAGTGAAATGGGGTGAGCGGGCACATATATTTGGCGGAGTTGTGCTTATAGGGATAGGAATTAAAATCTTACTTGAACATCTTTCACAAAAAATTTGACAAGCTTATTTGCTTGTTGGCAAATTTGCCAATAAAGAAAGAAGGTGCTATGATCAATTATAAAGAAGCTGAAATAAGAAGTGAAATCATCAAAGCAATGGCACATCCGGTGCGGTTGATCGTGATCGAGCTATTGAAACAAGGTGAGAAATCTTTCTCTGAACTGATGGAATATTTTGATATTGATAAATCAACTCTCTCCAAGCATATCAGCGTGCTGAAAGTTGCAGGTATTGTAAAATCACGCAGGGATGGACTAGAAATGTTCTACCATCTCCAGGTGCCTTGTGTGACAGATTTTTTCCAATGTGTAACCGCAGTTATAGAAGATAAGATCAAACAGCAGCAATGTTGTGTGCATCCTGTAGAATAGAGGAATTTCATGAATAAAGAATGGAAAATTTTTTTCTGGCTGATCGGTGGATTTCTCGTAATTTATTTCCTGCCATTTGATACAAAGTTAGTATCACAAGCACTTATCAACGGCTTCACTTTACTACATGAATATGCGCGAGATCATGTATTGCTATGTCTGGTTCCAGCGTTTTTCATAGCGGGAGCAATAGCTGTTTTTGTGAAAAAGGATGCAGTGCTTAAGCTGCTTGGACCCAAAACAAATAAGTGGATTTCATATCCCATTGCATCAATTTCAGGGGGAATTCTGGCAGTTTGTTCTTGCACGATCTTGCCCCTTTTTGCAGGTATTTGGAAGCGTGGAGCCGGTATCGGACCGGCAACAGCATTTCTCTATGCAGGACCAGCGATCAATGTTGCAGCGATCTTTCTCACGGGTACAGTTCTCGGCTGGGAAATGTCCCTTACGCGTCTTTTCTTTGCAATTTTCGGTGCAATACTTATCGGGCTAATTATGGGAGCGATGTTCAAAAATAATAATGACTCATCTCAAAAAGGGTTTATGACTTCATCCGAAAAAAGTAGTATTTCAACTGCACCGATCGCAATTTTGTTCCTTATGCAACTTGCATTTCTCATCACAGGCGGATTAGCGATCAATGGCACTTTGAAAGCAGCTCTTTTGATTTTGTATGTGATTGTCATTTTGTATATAGTTTTCAAAAAAATAGATAAAGAGTATCGAACCAGTTGGATCGATGAAACTTGGTCATTCACTAAAAAGATACTACCCTTTTTGTTTGCCGGGATTTTTATAGCCGGAATTCTGTCGAAGGCACTGCCCGAAAAGTTGGTCTATTCATTGGTTGGCGGAAACAAGCTCACCTCAACATTCTTTGCATCGATATTCGGCGCCCTCATGTATTTTGCCACACTTACGGAAGTTCCAATCATTCAATCTTTGATGTCGCTTGGGATGGGCAAAGGACCTGCTCTTGCGCTCTTCCTTGCCGGCTATTCTCTCAGCTTACCGAACATCATTGTGCTCAATAAATTACTCGGCTTCAAAAGAGCGATGACATACATCTTTCTGATTGTAATTTATTCAGCAGGAGCCGGATTTCTATATGGGAATTATTTATTTGTTTAGGAGAAAAATGTCACATAAAATTATGTTAAGCTTATTTGTGTGTATGATATTCATACTTTTGAGCTGTACTCAAGGTGAGTCTGATTCAAAATATTCGAAAGCGAATCCGGATCAATTGGATAATCAGAATCAATCAGAAAAAAACTTAGATGAAGACCAGATCACTGCTCCGCCAAAAAAAAAGGAAGAACCGGTACCTGAAGCTGAAAAAGAAACCACTACTAAAGAAGATAATATAAAGGTCATCTTTGTTGAACTTGGTTCTAAGGGTTGTGTGCCCTGTGACATGATGCAGCCGATCATGGAGGAGATCAAGGAAGAATATCCTTCACAAGTTAAGGTTATATTTCATGATGTAAAAACCAAAGATGGTTATGTATATGCTCAGCAATTCAAGATCCGCGTCATTCCCACACAGGTTTTTCTCGATAGCGACGGGAATGAATACTTCCGTCATGAAGGATTTTTTCCCAAAGAAGAAGTGCTGAAAGTGTTTAGCGAACAAGGTGTTCAGTTAATAGGGAATTGATCATGATCGAAAGCATTTTTACCTGGCTGAGTAATGCACTATATACTTCTACTTTCCTTGCTTTGACCGCTTCTTTTTTATGGGGCATCTTGAGTATATTGCTCAGTCCATGCCACCTAACTAGTATTCCACTCATTATTGGTTTCATCGATGAGCAGGGGCGTATTTCGACAAAACGTGCATTTATCATTTCATTGCTTTTTTCAGTTGGAATTCTCATTACTATTGGTACAATAGGACTGATCACGGGTCTAATGGGCAGGATGCTGGGAGATATTGGAAACATCGGAAATTATATTATTGCAGTAATTTTCTTTGTTATTGGCTTGCATCTGCTTGAACTTATTCCACTTCCGTTTGTTGGTATGGCTAATCAGCCGAAGTTCAAAAAGAAAGGTCCACTTGCAGCTTTCGTTATCGGTTTGCTTTTTGGAGTTGCTCTCGGTCCGTGCACTTTTGCTTATATGGCTCCAATGCTGGGTGTCGTATTCAGCGTATCATCCACCAATATCATATATGGCGCTTTTTTAATCCTTGCATATGCACTCGGTCATTGTATCATTATTGTAATGGCCGGCACTTTTGCGGGAATTGTGCAGAAATTCCTACATTGGAATGAAAAGACAAAGGGCGCAGTTATAGTAAAAAAAGTTTGTGGAGTATTAGTTATACTTGGCGGTATTTATCTTTTGATCACAACAATATAATCGCTTACGCAATTTATAAAAATGGAACTCAATCATTAACATGATCAAGTCAAAAACAGGATAGATTATTTCCTATCCATGAAAGGTACAATAATGAATATAAAGATTTTAGGTGCAGGTTGCCCGAAATGCAAAATGCTTGAGAAGAACGTAAGCACAGCTTTGGGGAATCTCAATATTGAGGCAGATGTTGAGAAAGTTACTGATATTAATGAGATCATGAAGTATGAGGTTATGATGACACCTGCTCTTGTCATAAACGGTACGGTGAAATCGACAGGCAGGGTGTACTCACCTAAAGAACTGGAGAAAATTCTTCAAACACAATAGTTGAATATAGGCAGCGAGGAAAATAGCTAAAGGGGTGTAAATAAAATTCTTGCCTTAATTCAACAAAGAAGGATAGATGACTTTATGGAACATTCCCTGAATATATGCAATACAGAATCTGAAAACCGCGAGATCAAAAAAGTCACCTGGGTTGGGCTTTTTGTAAATCTAATTCTCTCCATGATAAAATTCATCGTAGGTATTATCGGGCATAGCCAGGCAATTGTGGCAGATTCAATTCACAGTCTTTCCGATATGGTTACCGATGCTGCTGTGCTGATTGGGGTTAAATACTGGTCGGCACCACCGGATAAAGACCATCCTTACGGGCATTGGCGGATCGAGACAATTATCACTAGTTTTATTGGGATTGGTCTTGCTGCAGTTGCAATTGGAATTGGCTACAATGCGATCTCCACGATTCGTGATGTGCATCTTGTTAAGCCGAGACAGATTGCCATAATTGGCGCACTGGTTTCGATAATTGTGAAGGAGTTATTGTATCACTGGAATGTAAAGATTGGTAAAAAAGTGAAGTCCTCTGCACTTATAGCAAATGCCTGGCACCACCGATCTGATGCACTGAGCTCCATTTTTGCACTGGCTGCAGTAGGAATTTCTGTTATCAAGCCTCAATGGGCTATTGCTGATCACATTGGTGCGATTGTCGTTTCATTGATCATATTGAAAGTTTCATGGGATATTGTATATCCTGCAATTATGAAACTTTCCGATAAAGGTGTTTCAACCAAAGAAAAGGAGCATATCCACTCGCTTGCAATGCGAGTTGATGGAGTTAAGGATGCTCACGCCATTCGAACACGTGATGCCGGACACGGTATATTCGTTGATATGCACGTACTTGTTGATGGAGATATTTCAGTTTATGAGGGGCATAGTATTTCGGAAAAAGTGCGTGATGAGGTTGTCAATAATGGACCCGATGTGCTCGATGTGGTAGTGCATATCGAGCCATATTAAGAGAATAATAGATATGAGCAATAAGATAAAGTTGACGAAAGAGTTATGTGGTTTGATTTAATTGTATTATAAATAAATCAGGCTAATTTATGTATCTGGATATTTATGAATAAAATTATAGACAATATTACTAAAATTGATATCGAAAATATAGTTCCGTATGATAAAATTGTTATGGCTTTCATAAAATATTATAGGAATTGTAAGAATAAGATACTTGAAGAATTAAAGGACCTCCCATCCAAAGGTAGTATACAACCAAAAAAAAGAGGCGGAAGGTATTATTATTATCTTGCATATAGAGAAAGTGATAAAGTGAAATTTAAATACATAGGTAAAGAACGACCATTTGAATTAGAGAAAAAGTTGAAAAGAAGCAAGTTGTTAAAAAGAAAACTTATTATAATTGACGATTTTTTGTATTCGTTAGGAATAACAAGACGTATTAACAGATTATCTCTTTCCCAACGTTTTAAGGTTTTTGAGAGAGACAATTTTACATGTCAGTACTGTGGTAGAAATGTTAAGAATAATAAAATCATTTTAGTTGTTGATCATATTTTACCAAAGAAGCTGGGGGGATCAGATAAACTTGATAACCTAGTTACATCCTGCCGGGATTGTAATTTGGGTAAGCACGCCAGGTATTATGACAGTATTATAAATAAAGATTAGTATAGATATATTTATTATGCTGTTCATTATATCAAATCTCTTTTGACATAAGTCCCCCAAACACCTATATTATCAGTTAAAATATTTGAGGAATCGACCTATGGCACAAGAGAAAAAACAAGGGAAACTAACAGTTCACACTGAAAATATCTTTCCAATAATAAGGAGATAACTCTACTCTGAGCATGATGAGCAAAACTAAAGATATTTCTGTTGGTATGTTCAAGGCAAGCATACTTTGCATACCAATACTTCTCATCATCATCGCCCTGCTTATTCCCTTTTATATCTATCTTTATGGGGTAATGAATCTTTTTTATGCTGCTCGAAAGATAGTCTTTGGATGGTGGCTTTTTCTTCCGGTTATAATTATGGGTATCTTTCTCCATGAAGTTATTCACGCGATGGTTTTTGGTATTTTTGGAGAGAAAGGATTCAAATATGTACATGTTGGAATTCAATGGGATACTATCACACCATATGCGCATTATAGCAAAGCCCTACGAGCACTTTACTATCGCCTGGCGCTTATTGCACCTGCTGTGATTTTGGGATTGATCCCGATTTTGCTGGGACTCATATTTCATATGGGCGTGATATTCATATTCGGGTTGCTTTTTCTCCTATTTGCTGGCGGAGATCTCCTTATCATGTGGCTCATCAGAAAGGTGCCGAATCAAAGTTATGTTAAAGATCATCCAACCAGAGCCGGGTGTTATGTGTATGAGGATTGAGCAGGAGTATTAACACTTTCATTCTTCTTTGACATCTCATTTTTCTAACCTATATTATCAGTTAAAAATAATTGAGGAACCAACCTATGACACAAGAGAAAAAACAGGGGAAACTAACAGTTCACACTGAAAATATCTTTCCGATCATAAAAAAATGGCTCTACTCCGAGCATGATATTTTCCTGAGAGAACTTATCGCCAATGCAGTTGATGCAATGAACAAGCGTGAAGCAATGGATCCCGATGTGAAGAAAGATGAACTTCAGGTTGAAGTGAAGATCAACAAACGCAAGAAAGCACTCGAGATCATCGATAACGGAATCGGCATGACCCAGCAGGAGATCAAGAAATATATCAACCAGATCGCCTTTTCCGGCGCAGAAGGTTTTGTAGAAAAGTACAAAGACAGGCAGGGAAAACTCATCGGGCAATTCGGACTGGGATTCTACTCATCATTTATGGTCGCAAAGAAAGTTACAATTGATTCCCTCTCATTTAAAAAGGGTGCAGAACCCGCATACTGGGAGTGTGAAGGCAGTACTGATTTCCAGCTCGATGTGGGAAAACTAAAAGAACCGGGCACTACTGTTACTATTTATCTCAATAAAGAGAATGAGGATTTTCTCGAGAACTTCAAAGTAAAAGAGCTGATCGAGAAATACTGTAATTTCATGCCCTTCCCGATCGTCTTTGATAAGAAGATAGTGAATATTCAAAAAGCACTCTGGCACAAGAAGCCAAAAGACATCGAAGAGAGCGAATACAAAGAATTTTATAAAGAACTTTTCCATCAATACGAAGACCCGCTTTTCTGGGTACATCTAAATGTGGATTTCCCTTTCAAGCTCGAAGGAATTCTCTACTTCCCAAAAATTAATCAGATCGATTTTGATTTGAATCGGGGTAAGATAAAACTCTTTTGCCACGATGTCTTTGTTGCAGATGACCTGAAAGGCGTTGTGCCGGAATTTTTGCTTTTGCTTCGCGGCGGAATGGATATTCCCGATATTCCCCTCAACGTCTCACGCAGCTTTTTACAGGAAGATAAACAGGTGAAGAAAATATCCCAGTATATCATCAAGAAGGTGGCGGACAGTCTCAAAGATATTTTCAAAGAAGACAGGAAGCGTTATGAGGGCTTGTGGAATGATATCAATCACTTCATTAAATACGGAATGCTGACCGAGGAAAAATTCTACGAAAACCTTATAGGTCAGCTCATTTTCAAGACCACAAAAGGCGATTACGTCACAGTTGATGAATATATTCTCAGAAATCCGCAGGAAGGCAAGCAGAAGAAAATTTACTATGCACCCAGCGAAGATCTTCAGGTTACCTATTTGAATATGATGAAAGAGCAGGGCATTGAAGTGATATTTGCTCCGACTGTGCTGGACGGTCACATATTCCAGAAAATAGAAATGGATAAGGGCAATGTATCCTTTGTGCGTATCGACTCCGAGATCAATGATAATATGGTGAACAAAGACAAGAAGGAGATCGTTGATCAGGATAACAAAACCCCTTCAGATAAGATCAAGGCAGTCTTTGAGAAAGCATTGAATAACGACAAAATTACAGTGGAAGTAAAGAGCTTGAAGGTGAAGGACATTCCGGCAATGGTTGTATTTAATGAGCACATGCGCCGTTTTCAGGAGATGAGCCAGTTCGCAAATCCTGAAGCAACTGATATGCTTGCACAGCACACACTGGTCGTGAATAGTGAAAATGATACTGTAAAGAAGATACTTGCACTTAACGACAAAGGGAAAACGCAAGAAGTAGCTTTACTCTGCAACTATATTCACGAGCTTGGGCTTATCGAGCAAAAACCTCTTACCGGTAAAGAACTTCAGTCATTCATCGAAAAATCAAACAAAATATTGCAAATGATAGAGTAAAAAGATAGAAGCCATAAATAAATAAGCGGTTGTCATGTGCAGCCGCTTTTGCTTTATGGCTTTGTTGACAAAAAAACAGCTTGATTAAAACTTAATTTCATAATTTGGATATAAAACAAGGAGAATGTTTGAGTTTATTTGATTCTGCCGGTATAGGGTTGCGTACGCGCCTTGAAAACACAAAAGAGTTCTATCTATTTGTGATGCAGGTCTTTCGTAAAACCCTCACCTTTCACAGGCAAAAACAAATAGGATTCATCGTCCTGTTGCGCCAGATAATGTTTACCGGCTACGAGGCGCTTCCCCTCATCATTTTCATTGCACTGAGCATTGGTGGACTTATCATTCTTGAGGGGAACTATATTCTCGGCGGATTTGGGCAGAGCCAGCTCGTTTATGTAATACTCGTCACAGTAGTCATTCGTGAGCTGAGCATCATTATCACCGCACTTATCGTAATCGCAAGATCCGGCACAGCAATCTCCACAGAACTCGGCAACATGATAGTAAATAACGAGATAAATCTTCTTCAGTCATTTGGTATTTCCCCGATTTCCTATCTTGTAGTGTCCCGTTTTATCGGTGTCGTTGTTGCTGTGTTTTTGCTGACTATCTACTTCAATCTTGCAGCAGTAATCGGAGGGTGGCTTTTTTCAACGATTTTCTACCCGATCAATTTTGGTTATTTCGTCAACCAGTTCTTATATCATCTGTCCTTTGTAGATATAATAATTTTTGTGGTCAAATCCATTGTATTCGGCACAGCTATTGCGCTCATATCCTGCTATCAGGGCTTGAAGGTGACCACCGCATCGACCGAGGTTCCTCAACACACAATAAAAGCGGCAGTATCCTCAGTGATAGCGGTGGTTGTGTTTGATATAATAATTACAGTACTTTTTTATATTTTATAAAATTATGAAAGTAGAAATTAAAAATCTGTCTGTTGATATTGATGAAGACATCATCATGAAGAATATTTCTTTTTCTATTGAAGAGCATCAGTCCTGCATAATTATCGGATCGTATGGCTACTATAACGGTATTTTACTGAATGTGCTCGGTGAATTTTATCATCCTGCTGGCGGAACAGTATTTATTGCAGGGAAAGATATTTATTCTAAAACTGAAGATGAAGTTGTAGATTTGAGAAAGAAGATATCCTTTGTTTTTCAGGAAGGTGCGTTTCTTTCAAACCTGACTGTTCTTGAAAACCTGCTATTGCCGGTAAAATTCTATGCAAAGAAATTTGTGAAGGCAAAGGTCATGAAAGAGATCAAGGATTATTGTGAGTATTTTGATGTACCCCCAGTTCTTGAAAAACGTCCTGCCTTTATTTCCTATACATCGAAAAAAATACTGTCACTCATACGTGCGCTTATTACTCATCCTGAAATCATTATCATCAACAAACCACTTTTTAATTTGGACATCAGAAATCAGATCAAAGTAATAAATTTATTGAAAAATATAAAAAAAGAAGGCATGACCTTAATCATCGCAAGCAATTCCTATGATGTTATTAAATCCATTGCCGACCAGGTGGTGCATATTGAGAAGGGCTCGATCAAGAAAATTATGCATGCTCAAGATAAAGATTTTTTAAAAGAAATAAAAAAATTAGATATATTATCAGACTTATTAGGAGTCGAAGATGAAGTTTAAATTCAAACATACAGATAAGATTGTGGGAATGTTTTTCTTTTTTGCGGTATTGGCGCTCATTTTTACGCTTGTAGTCGTTGCAATCTCCAAACGAATTTTTGATAAGAAATACTATTTCACTACCCAATTTGTGGACGCAACAGGACTGTCAAGCTCGACGAAGCTGTATTTCAAGGGATACGAAATCGGAAAATTGAAGAAATATACTCTAAATGTTAATAATCAAATAGATGCCGAACTGGTTGTGTATAAGGAATTTAGAGACAAAATTGTAGAAAATTCGGCAATTTTCAAAGCTACTAGTCCTTTAACCGGGAAAAGCACAATGGAATTTCTGCAAGGACCCGATTGGAGCAAAGTGCTGGCAGAAGGCGAGTACATTCCTTCCCTTGATACGCCGGAAGGAGAGAGATTGCTCAAAGAAGGATTTGTTAAGAAGAGGGGTGATATGATGGAATCCGTGCTGAAAAATGTGGACCAGCTCTTGTATAACCTCACTCAGGATGACAATCCGGAACAGGGAGCGCTTTTCAGAATGGTGTACAATCTTGCTAATATGACGGATAAAATGGATGTGTCATTGGAGAATGTCAATGCAATATTGACATCTCTGCAAGAGGACAATAACCCTGAAGATGGCGCAATATTCCGTATTCTCAGCAATGTCGCAGATCTCACTGAAGATTTCAAGGGCACTGCAGCACAGCTTGATGAAATGCTTGCAAATTACAAAAATCCTGATGGTCTCATAGTAAAGCTGATCGATCCCGATAAAGAAAATCTCATATATCCTATGAAGGACATGCTGCTTTCTCTTAATGAAAATCTTGTTTCTATGAACAAGATACTCGAATTTATGTATATGCAGATGCCTGAATTTGCAGACATTTTAGCAAAAAGCAAGGTCGCCTTGCAAACTGCGCAGAAAACGCTGGAAGCCGTTAACAATAATCCCTTCCTGCGCGGAGGCATCAAAGAGGAAGCTCCTACCCAGCAAAAGAACACAAAAATTAGATTAATGGATTTAGACCAATGAAAAAAATAATATTATTTGTCGGAATAATCGCGCTTGTTGCCTGTTCGAGTCTTCCAAAGTATGTAGACCTGCAATCCACAAAGGATGCAAATGATGCCATGAAGCGCGCACAAAATGCAGAAGCCGTCAGCTATTATCCGCAGGCGCAGCTTCTTTTTGAAAAAGCATTCGATCTCTATACCAGTGTGGACAACCTGAAGGGGATCATCATTTCCGGTCTAGCAGTGGCACGGCAGTATTATTATCTCGATAATATGGAGTTGTACGACACGTGGTATATGAAGATGTCTGTCATTGCCCACAACAATGCTCCGGATTTCATCCCGCTTCTCTACCTCCTTCAGATGGAAGTTGCTTTTGATAAGGAAGAATACGGCAGAGTGATAACATTATCCCTTGCAGTAGAGACATCACAAAAGGAGATGCAGACGGAGCTGTTTTCATATCGCTTATTGGGGCTGCTTAAGACAGGTCAGCCCTATCAAAATGAGTTTGAGAAGATCAAACACAATATTTCCGGGTTGCGTTCGATGTTCAAGAAGAATAAGCTCGATGACCCAAAGATTGTTTCCTATGCTGCATATACCCTTGGTTATGCGTTGAGCAAAGAGAAGCAATGGGGAAAGGCAATAGAATTTTTCGAAGTTGCCCATGAATATGATCAACTCATAGAAAACACAAGCGGACTGGCTGATGATGTGTATGCAATGGGCGTTGCGTACGAGAATCTTGGTGATACGGAGATGGCACTGAGCTGCTATATTCGAGCGCGGGATATGTATATTATAATAAATAATGAGGAGATGAGCGCAGTTACTGAAGCGAAGATAAAAAACATTTTAGAATAAAACAGGGATTGAGAGAATTGGGCTGAAAATATTTGGATCAGAAAAAATATGTGAATGTATGATCAAAAAAATTCGCGCAAAAACAATTCTCAATTACGTTAAACAACCCGATGCCTGGTTTGGCGTGTTGCTTCGCGGCGGACAGCGGGAATATCTTTATGCGAAATTGGATGAGCTTTTTCAGGGCACAAGAATGAAATACAATATCCGATATGGTGAGCAATATCAGTGTACAGTTCCTCACGCTCAGGAACTTTATCAATATTTTGATGAGCTATGCAAAAAGTACGGCATCACAAAAAAGATGATGGTGTATAAGGAGCTATGCACAGTACAGGGAAAGTTGTTTGGATAGGTTGAAAAAGTATGGATGAAATGAATTTGAATCTCATAACTGATAATAACTCGTATAAAGCTAAAACAAAAAGAATATAACCACAGAGAACACAGAGGAAGGTTAAAAATAATATAAAAAAAATGGGCAAAAAAATTAAATTGATGGAATCCCTCGTTGCTAAAGCTTTAGGGTGTTAAATGCGAAGCAAATTTAACTGTTCCCTTCTTTAGCAATGCTTTTTAAACATTCTAATATATTTTCCAGACTCGTGTGAGGAGATAAAAAATTGACAGCTAAACTAAAACTCTAACAAATTCAATTTATTGTCTATTTGTATTTATTTTTGGTGCTCTATTAAATTTTGGTATGGAAGTTAAAATATGAAAAAATATAATTAACTCGCGATAAAACCTATAAAGGCGGGTCACATGAAAAGAATAAGTATTTTTTGTATGACGGCAACATTCTTGCTTGTCTTATTTGTGAGCATTGCTTTTGCTGAAACAATTAATATACCAGCAGATTACACAACAATACAGGCAGGGATAAATGCTGCAACCAATGGAGACACCGTTTTAGTCCAGCCGGGAACCTATATGGAAAATATTAATTACAACGGAAAGAATATTACTGTTGCTTCGCTATTTTTTACGACTGCAGATACTTCGTACATTTCACAGACGGTGATCGATGGCAATCAGAACGGAAGTGTGGTAACATTTGAGAATGAGGAGGATTCAACTGCTGTTCTAATAGGATTTACAATATCGAATGGAGGTAATGCATCTTGTGGGGGGATTAACTGCGAGTATTCAAATCCTACATTAGAAAATCTAATGGTAAAAAATAATAGTTCTGAACATATTGGGGGAATAAGCTTCTATCACTCATTCTCATCTTTAAAGAATTCAGTAATATCAAATAATTCAACAAATGAGGGTGGTGGTGGAATTTGCTGTTATCATGCTGATATTGAGATAAATAATTCAATAATTTCTAACCAAATTGGTAATGGGATCTATGTAAATATTGGTAATCCAACAATTACTTATTCTGATTTTTACAATAACGAAGGCGGAAATTTTTATGGGGTGACAAATGATTCAATTGGAGTAAATATCACAACAAACGCTAATGGAGATAGTTGCGATGCTTATTATAATATACAAGAAAATCCATTATTTGTTGACCCTCTCAATGGAGACTATCATCTAAGCTGGGTAAACTATCCAATCCCTGATGCGACCATGTCACCCTGTATAGATGCAGGAGACCCAGGTTCACCTTTAGACCCTGATGGAACTATTGCAGATATGGGAGCATATTACTTTAATCAGAATGTATCTATTGATGATCCTCCTGAAGCAGAAATTTTCAAACTCATTCATTATCCTAACCCAATTAATATAAACAACAACAATCTCACGATAGACTTTTCTCTGCACAAGCACGGCAAAGTAAAAATTCAGCTATTCAATATAAAAGGGCAATTGGTTTCAACGCTTCTTGACGAAGATAGAAATGTCGGCGAACATTCAATTTCCAGCACAGTTGACAATTTATCATCAGGAATCTATTTTACCAAATTGAGTTTGGATGGAGTTGATAGAGAGATTAGAAAAGTAGTATTATTGAGATAAAAAAAACCTATGAAAGGCGGGTCACATGAAAAGAAAGAGTATTTTTTGTATGACGGCAACATTTCTGGTTGTCTTATTTGTGAACATTGCTTTTGCTGAAACAATTAATATACTGGTAGATTACACAACGATACAGGCAGGAATAGATGCTTCAACAAATGGAGATACGGTTTTGGTACAACCGGGAACGTATGTTGAAAACATTAATTATAACGGAAAGAATATCACTATTGGTTCATTATTTCTCACAACGGCAGATACTTCCTATATTTCACAAACGATTATTGATGGAAATAACAATGGAAGAGTTGTAACTTTTAACAACGGTGAAGACGAAACAGCATTAATAAGTGGTTTAACAATCAAGAACGGATATCAAAATAATGGTAACGGAGGGGGGATATGTTGTAATTCATCTTCTCCAAAATTAGAAAATCTGCATATATTAAATAATCAAACAAATTGGAGTGGAGGAGGTATATCATGTAATGAATCGAATACGATAATGAGTAATATAAAAATTGAGAATAACAATTCATCAGTATGCGGAGGAGGTTGTTTAATTTCATACTCCTCAATCGAAATGGAAAATATATCAGTAATAAATAATCAAGCAGTTAATGAGGGGGGGGGGATATTTTTATTTGAATCCTCCCCAATAATGGAAGAAGTATCATTAGTAGGAAATAGCGCTAATAAGGGAGGGGGTTTGAGTTTCATGTCTAATTCTTCTGCACATTTATTGGATGGTTTAATACGTGAAAATATAGCTAATATTGAGGGTGGTGGTTTATATTTAAGCAATTCAAATCCTTATTTAGAGAATGTTACAATAGCTCTGAATATAGCTAATGGAAATGGTGGTGGAATTTGTTGTAGAGATAGTTCAAATCTTAACTTAACAGAAGTAGATATATTAGCTAATGATTCAGGTGGACGTGGGGGCGGTTTGTATATAGAATTATCAAATCCCAATATTGAAAACACATCGATTAGATTTAATACATCCTTAACAAATGGTGGTGGTTTTGAGGCATCAGGATCTTCTTTTAATTTAATTAATAGCACAGTTCAAGGTAATACAGCAGGTAGTAATGGGGGTGGTATTTGTATATTTAATTCAACCCCTTATTTAGAAAATGTAATTATATCAGGTAATAGTTCTGTTGATGGTGCTCTTTGGATAAAGGAAACATCCATTGAATTAAATCATGTAGTAATAAGTGACAACAACGAAAGAGGAATAAATATTTATTATTATTCATACCTTGAACTTATAAATTCAACAATAGCAAATAATAATGAGCAAGGTATTTATTCATACTTACATACTGATATAAATGTTAAAAATTCTATTATTTATGGAAATAGTTATGGAATATATGTTAATGACTGGAGTCCAGGTAATACTTCCATAACGTATTCTGACATTTATAATAACCAAAGTGGAAGTTGTTATAATTGTAGTCTAGGAGTAGGTTGTATTCAAACAGATCCTCTATTTGTTAATCAAATTAGTGGAGATTATCATTTGTCTTGGACAAACTTTCCAATCTCTGATTCAACAAAATCGCCATGTATAGATGCGGGAGATCCGAATTCACCTCCCGATCCTGATGGTACTGTTGCCGATATGGGAGCATACTACTTTAACCAAAATGTTTCAATAGATGAACCAGAACAATCAACAGAATTCAATCTAACAAACTATCCAAATCCAATCAATTCAAACACAAGTAATCTCACAGTAAGTTTTTCCATACATAAACCCGGCAAAGTAAAAATTCAACTATTTAACATAAAAGGGCAATTGGTTTCAACGCTTCTTGACGAAGAGAGAAATGTCGGCGAACACTCAATTTCCAGCACAGTTGACAATTTATCTTCAGGAATTTATTTTACCAATCTTATTATTGACGGAGTTGAAAAAGAGGTCAGCAAAGTGGTGGTATTGAGGTAGAGAAATACTCTAAATACATAAAATTTCATAGTTCTTGCCCGACTATTTTGCAATAGCGTGAAAAAAAGTCTTGACTATTTTGCAATAGCGTGAAAAGAAATCAGGTAGAGGAATAAATTAAAATTGTTGGTGAAGCAGGAAATTTATAAATATACAAATTCGATTTTGGCCAGCCAAGTCGGCAGTTTTCGCAATTCGCTCCGCTCAAAACGAAGACTGGTGGAGCTAACGGGGCTCGAACCCGTGACCCTTTGTCTGCCAGACAAATGCTCTCCCAACTGAGCTATAGCCCCACGTGTTGCGTAAAATCTATGTTCGAGTTTTTATGTCAAACTTTGTCGTGTCGAAATTGCTCTTTCAGAATTAGTGCTGTCAATTCAGGGATGGCTCGTTCTACTCTCTGTGTGCACTGCTCTGAAAAAGTGAAAGTATCTTCAACTTCAATAGCATAAATAATGATTTCTTTCGGAAGGTGGGCATTGTGCTTTTTCATAAGCTCGAGCGCATCAAACATATTCATATCATGTGGAGAACTGTGATGAAGTGTAGTCTTGAATTCCTCAATTCCAAGCTTGTAATAGGTTCCGGGCTGACCGCTCTTTGTTCTTATTGAGTCAATGAGTATTAGTTTGTCATATCCGATTATTTCATCAACAACACGAAATCCGGCAGCACTTGCTTCAATAACATCAATATCAGGAAGTTTTTCTTTGATCCGCCTTGCGATGTGAATCCCCACACCATCATCAGAGAGAATAGTGTTGCCAAGTCCAAGAACAAGGGTTTTCACGCTCAGTCTCTGCGAATGGTTTCTACTATTGAATTGTCCTTATCGCGTACGTTTATTATAAAGGGTGTCGATCCGGGTAATGAATGAGTCGCGCAAGCCATGCAGGGATCGTACGCACGGAATGCCATTTCTACCATGTTCAGCAAACCGTCATCAACCTTGCCGTTCTTAATAAGAGCTTTGGCAGCTTTTGCGATAGAAAGGGACATTGCTGCAGAATTGCCAACTGTTGCAACAATGAGATTCACGGCTTTTACCATTCCCTGTTCGTTTGTTTTGTAATGATGTATTAGTGTGCCGCGCGCAGCTTCGATAATGCCAACACCTTCAGTCGGTATTTCGGTAGGTATATTTCTGATATCAGGAGACGTGATCGTCTTATCCTCAAGCAGTTCAACAATATGCTCTGAAGCATAGAGTGCTTCTATAAGACGTGCCCAGTGGAATGCCAGCGTGTTATGTGCCGGTTTGCCGCCGAGAGTTTCATACATGCGTTCATATTCTTCCTGGGCCATAGGGGTAGCCATGCCGTCTGATACATTAAGTCGTGCGAGAGGAGCTACGCGATAGATTCCACTGTTTTTTCCTTCTTTGAAGCCCTTCCAGCCAATTGATTTCAGAAAGGGGAATTTCATATAACTCCATGGTTCGACGTGTTCAGCTATCTGTTTGAGATAATCCTCAGCTCCGAATTTCACAAATTCTTTTCCGTCAGGATCGACCACACGGACTTTGCCATCATAGAAATTTACTTTATTATTTTCATCGACCAAGCCCATATAATAGGTCTTGTGCTTATAAATATCACCAACAATAAGGTCAACATATGCATTGTTGCCAAGCACAATATTATTGAAGATCTCGATGCTCTCTTGTGCAAATTCCCGGGCATCTATTGCAATTTTGAGGAATTCCTGTCTTTTTTCTTCAGTTAACCCCTTTGATACACCGCCGGGAAGTCCTCCAACCGGATGAATGATCCTTCCTGAAAGATAAGTAACGATATTTCTTATCTCTCTGCGTGTTTTGATGACACGTGTTCCGATCTCCAAACCAACCTTTGCAATAACACCCAGAATGTTGCGCTCCTTTTTAGGAGCCGAAGGTGTGACCACAAAATCCGGTCCGCCAAGGAAAAAGAAGTGCAGCATATGATCTTCAAAAATGTAGGAATCATATACGAGCTGGCGTAATTTCTTTGCAGTTTCAGTGGGTTGAACATTGTAAACCGCATCAACGGTTTTTGTGGAAGCCATGTGATGAGCCATGGGGCACACACCGCAGATACGGGGAGTAATACGTGGAAGCTCTTCAACAGGACGATCGACACAGAATTGTTCAAAACCCCTTAGTTCGGGAATTTGCAGATATGCATTTTCAACATTGCCGCTGTCGTCTAAAAATATTTCTATTTTACCATGACCTTCCAGTCTGGTAATAGGATCTATAGTAACTTTTGTACCCATGATAGATTATTTCTCCTCTTATGAATCAGTCATGATTTTTCTGCGAAAATAGGATTTCGCAAGTGAGAATCGGTAGAATAAACCTGCAGGATCGACGATTTGATCGAGGAGCTTCTGAACATCAGCTTCATTCATATCCTCCTCGCCTTCGAGTCCGACTACAGACGCCAGTGCAGCGATCATTTTTGCGCCAACATCGTGAACTTCTGAAGGCGGTCCGTAGCAGCCCCTGCATGGCATATTTGCTGTGATGCAGCGCCCGTCATTCTCACCATTACAACCTGAGCGTGTGACAGGTCCCATACATATGATCCCCTGTGCAAGAAAACATTTTTCGGGATCTATTTCCACCAATGAGACACGATTTATTTTATCCAAAGATAATTTTTCTGGTTTAGTTTCATTCCTGGAGCATACTTCGCAGAGGGCTTTGTTTGGTGCGAGGACTGTTCCTTTAGGTGGCAAGTCTCCAGATAAAATTGTATTGATCGCACGCATAGTGAGGTATGGAGCGGGAGAACAACCGGGGAGATAGTAATCCACATCAATCACTTGGTCTGTTGTTTTTACTGTATTATAGAATTTTGGAAGCGTGAGTTCACCTTCCGGCACTTCAGACAGTTCTTGAGGAACAACACCATCGGGATTATCAACAGATGGGCATTTGCTGCCATAGGATGATGCAAATATCGATTCTCTATCCCAGAAATTTGCCAGGCCGGGAATACCCCCAAGCTGCGAACATGACCCAAAAGAAACGATAAGTTGTGCTTTTTTGCGAAGAAATTTTGCCATCTCTTCCTGCTCACCTGTGCGTATCGCTCCATTTATGAAACATACAGTAATCTCATTATCTTGTATGTTTTTTACATCTGATGTTTTGAAGTCCATAGCACAGGGCCAGAATACTATATCTACAAGTTCCGCAACTTTCAGTATATCTTCATGCAGATCAATGATCGCTTCTTCACATCCACCACAGGATGCGCACCAATAAAAACCAACTTTCGGTTTTGCCATTAAACCTCCAAAAATATTAAACCACGAATTAACGCGAATTAACACTAATTATAAAATTATTCTGATTTATTCTTAACTTGTTGAGATAACAATTGAACATTTTTGTCTGTCCGGCTATCCCCAAGGAAAAAATCATATACCAAAATTTTTTATCGTCATTTTTCGTGTCCATTCGAGTTAATCCGCGGTTCCTTTATCTTAACGTTCCTTGATATTCAGTCGTATATTGACGTTCTTTTACAGAAGCAGGTGTATAATCGGGAAGAACCATTGGGGAGATGTGTTTTTTATCTACACCGATTTTCTCAACTTCTTTGTCATATTCAGTAATATGTGAGAGTGTGAGTACGCCAGTTTTAACTTTCTTCGCATACTGTGCAGCATACATACCTGCACGGCGCCCGAATACTATAAGATCGAGCTGGGAATTTCCCATCAAACGATTACGACCATGAACACCACCCGAAGCTTCTCCGGCTACGAAGAGGCCATTAACTTTAGTTTCACAGTGATCATTTATTTCAATTCCACCATTTTGATAATGAAGCGTGGGAAACACAAGGATAGGATCTTGAGTTATATCGACATCAAAACGCTTAAACTGACGAAGCATAGCCGGCAGATCTTTCTTAATTGTACCGGGTCCGTTCAATTTTTCAATAATTGGGGAATCAAGCCAGATACCAACCTGTCCCCCGGGTGTCTTGATACCCAAGTCACGTTCTGTACATTCCCGAATGAAGGCGGATGCTTCAATATCGCGGGGCTCAAGTGGATAAACGAATAATTCACCATTCTTATTCACGGGCTGTGCTCCAAGTCCACGAAGCTTTTCAGTACAGAGAAATCCAAGAATTTGTGGAGGATACACTGCACCTGTAGGATGGTACTGTACGGAATCCATATACAGCAGGTTTGCTCCTGCGCGATAGGCGATTACAAGTCCGTCTGCAGTTGCACCATAGTGATTGGTGGTCTCGTATCCCTTTATATGAAGACGTCCGAAGCCGCCTGTTGCTATAACAGTGGCTTTTGCTTTAACCGTATAGTAATTTCTGTTTTCAAGATGGTAGAGCACTGCACCTGCGACATTTCCTTTGTCATCTTTAATAAGTTCCACAGCTGGTTGATGTTCAAGTATCTTTATCTTGTCAGGTCTATTGAGAACTTCATCACGAATAGTACGGCATATCGCAGCACCGGTATAGTCACGGGCTGAATGCATACGCGGACGGCAGGTTCCGCCACCGGGTTTCGTGAGCATTGTATTGTCTTCATTCCTGTCAAACATGACACCAAGATCCTGGAGCCAGTGTATCGCATCCGGAGCTTCCGAGACTAATGCCTTTACCAGATCGGGTTTATTGTCGAAGTGACCTCCACCGATCACGTCGAGGTAATGAAGCATAGGATTATCGTCAGGACGAACAGCTGCCTGGATCCCACCCTGAGCCATCATTGAGTTGGAATCTCCAATTCGAAGTTTTGTAACGAGTAGAACATCAGCTCCGTTTTCTGATGCGAGAAGTGATGCAGAAAATCCTGCTGAGCCAGCTCCGATAACAAGAACATCAGTTTCATAGTCAGGATGCTTAAGATCGAAATATTCCGGCTTGATCCTTGAGTATGCCTCGAGTTGATCGACGACCTTAGTTGTTATATTCTCGCCTTTGTTTGGTCCGATACGCACTTTTTTGCGAGCATCTTTCTTATAGTCAGGATGGAATTTATCAAGTACTCCCTGTCGTTCTTCCGCAGACATCATTGGGAAGATCGCTTTGCCTGAACGTGCAAGTTTGAGGCGCTCGTGTCGAGTCTTTTCGACGTTTCTAATCGATTTGCGCATATATTCTGGATACATATCTATTCTCCTAAACTTTTAAATTTATCCTGTTTTGATTTCACGATCATAGTATCGCTTCTTTATGGTTTTTGTATTTGATTTGGTAAGTTTTTGAAGTTCTTCTTCATAAAGACCTTCTGCGATTTCTTTAACCCGTTTTTCAAGATCCTGGCTTTTTGGAAGAAGATATTTTCCTGTGAGACGGCGAGCAAGAATGGCAGCATTGTACTGTACGATCTCCGCGGGGCAACGCAGTGCGCACAATCCGCAACGGATACAGTCAAAAGAAAGGTCAGCCGCTTTTGCGATATCACCGCGAATGAGTGCCTGCACATAATCCATCACTTCAATATCTTGAGGGCAGATCTTTGTGCAGGTGTTGCATCCCACGCATCTGAACAGGGTTGGATAAATGGTTTTGAAAGCTTCGATATCAGGGTCGACTTTATTGATGTCGTAAATGGGTTTTTCCGCAGGAACAAAGGGTATTTGTGCGATGTTCATACCGTCCGTAACAACCGTCTGGCATGCCAAACCTGCTTGCAATTTATAGTCATTCTTCTCTCTGTACAGGGTTGCGCAAGCGCCGCAGAAACCTTCTCTGCAACCGACACCAACGGTCAGCTGGAATCCTGCATGCTCCATTGCAGTGATTATGGTTGATCCTTCGGGCACATCAAAACCTTCCCCTAAAATATATACTTTCACCATGGGAATGTTCTTAGGCATTATGATTCCTCCTAATATTATTAAAATCTAATGAAAACGGGTAATTTTCGCTCTTCATTTATCGTTTTTCACTTTTTATTTCGTATTCATTCGCAGTTAATTTCAGGAATTGGACCTAATTTTTTTACCTGGGCTGTGAATTCTTTCATAGTGTTTGCAAATTTTTTTCCTTCGCTTGCAGATATCCATTCAAGACGAAGACGGTTGGAATTCAGACCGAGCTGTTCAAGGACTTTTTTTAGCAAAATCACTCTTCTTTTAGTTTTATAATTGCCACTTTGATAATGACAGTCACCGGGATGACATCCTCCGATGAATACGCCATCGCATCCTCTGCTGAATGCAAGGAGTACATGCTGCGGGTCCACCCTTGAAGAGCACAAAGTTTTTATAACAACACCATTTGGCGGATATTTCCTTCGTGATGTACCGGCGAGATCTGCACCGGAATAGGTACACCATTTGCATAAAAAACAGACAATCTTTGGTTCAAAATCTTTCATGCGATTTCCTAATCCATATGTATATTGAGCGAGCTTATATGCCGCTCGCAATTATTTTGATCATATTATCGATCTGGTCGTCTGTAAGGTTCTTCTGTTGTGCAGCACCCGAAGGACATGCGCTGATACAGGCACCACAACCCTCACAGAGGATTTCATTAACCTCTACTACTTTTGAAACTTCATTCAGTTCACGAGCACCGTAGGGACAGGTTCCCACACAGATCGTGCAGCCGGAACAAAGTTCTTCATCCACATAAGCAATAATTGGCGAATGATATATCTTATCGCTGGAAAGCAGAATAAGAGCTTTGGAAGCAGCTCCCGATGCCTGGGAAACAGAGTCCGGAATATCACGCGGGCCCTGTGAAGTCCCTGCGAGATAAAATCCCGCTTGTAAACTTTCTACTGGACGCAGTTTTGGATGTGCTTCGGAGAGGAATCCCTTGTCATCTGTATTGATTTTCAACTTTTTAACAAGACCATGAGAGCCCTCGCTTGGTACGATTCCCATAGCAAGGACTACAAGATCGGCTTTTACTTCGATCTTTTTGCCGCTGAGCGTATCCATACCCATGACGATCATCTTGTCGCCTTCTTTATATATCTTAGCTACTTTACCGCGTATATATAAAATACTTTCTTCGGACACTGCCTGTTGGACAAATTCCTCATAACGCTTACCTCCTGCTCGAATATCAATATAAAAGATATATGGCTGTCCGTTGTGGATCTTGTGTTTGTAGAGCTTAGCGTGCTTGAGCGTGTACATACAGCATATTTTCGAACAATATGAGAGATGATGTTCGGGATCGCGGGAGCCGGAGCATTGAACGAAAACGATTTCTTTGGGAACCTTGCCGTCAGAAGGACGACATATCTCACCACCCGTTGGACCGGTAGCAGAAAGGATTCTCTCGAACTGCAAACTTGTGATCACGTCAGGATATTTTCCATATCCGTATTCGGGAATATTTTCAACAGGGTAAAGGTCAAAACCGGTTGCCACAATGACAGCCCCGACTTCTTCTTCAATGATCGTATCTTTTGCATCATAATTTATTGCTTCGGCAACACATTTTTCACGGCATTTTCCGCATGCAATAGGTTCGAGACCAAGGCAATTTTCCAAATCGAGTGTATAGGTCGCCGGAATTGCCTGAGGGAAAGGAATATATATAGCTTTTCTCCATGAAAGTCCTTCTTCCTGTTCGTTTGGTACAAGTACCGGACATACTTCTGTACAATCGTCGCAGAGATTGCATTTATGAGGATCAACATACAGAGCATTTTGCTTGATCTTTACATTGAAATTTCCAATATATCCATCGATACCTTCCACTTCGCTATTTACATAGAGTTTGATATTTTTATGTTTGTTGAGAGCAACCATTTTCGGTGTGAGGATGCACTGTGAGCAGTCGAGTGTCGGAAAGGTTTCTGAAAGCTGGATCATGTGCCCACCGATCGAGGGTTTCTTTTCAACCATAATAACTTCGAATCCGGCATCTGCAATATCCAGAGCTGCTTGAATGCCCGATATTCCCCCTCCGATAACAAGCGCTTTCTTTGTTACAGGTGCAGAAACCGGGTAAAGAGATTCATTCAACTTAAGTTTTTCAATAGCTGTTTTGATTATTAGTCTCGCCTTGTGAGTTGCCTGTTCAATATCGTTATGGACCCAACTGCACTGCTCGCGGATATTTGCAATTTCCATTTGATATTCGTTAAGACCCGATTCCTTCATCACTGTCTGGAATGTCGATTCGTGCAAAGTAGGAGAGCAAGCGGCAACGATCACGCCATCTAGTTTGTACTCCTGTATTGCATCCTTTATATGATTTTGTCCGGGATCGGAGCACATGAACATATAATTTTCTGTATAAGCAACACCCGGATAGTCTGCCAGTTCTTCGGTAAGTCTCTCGACATCAACTGTATCTTTTATGTTTATTCCGCAATGGCAAATAAAAACGCCGATTTTTTTCATTATAATCCTCTATTTTTTTAGATTATTTTTTTAATAGGGGTTTGGGATAAATATAATATCATTTTTTCATGACATCGCCATATTTTGACTACATACGATTTGGAATGCAAATAAGCATTCACGACTATAAGCGCGTAGCATTTCTTCATTAAGAGTCACAACCATGTTTTTCAATAATTTCATATTTATTTTTTAGTTCAGTGATTTCCAATTAGTAGAATCAACCGGACCTGTCATTTTGAGATATTCAACAAAGTTATCAACATAGGTGGCTAGTCCTTTTGCTTGCCTGCCGGCATACCATTCTAATCGTATTCTATTTGGATCCAATCCGGCATTCTTCACTTTACTCTTTATAAGGTCTATTCTCTCTTTAGCTTTAAGGCATGCACCAGGATAAGGAGATTCTCCGGGATGACTTCCGCTGATCAGCACGCCGTCAGCTCCATGCTTTAGTGCATACAGAATATGATTTTCATTAAGCATTGATATTGATAATACTTTGATTATGAATGCATTAGGTCTGTATTCCATTCTTCCGGTTCCTGCAAGATCTGCTGCCTGATAAGGACCGGTCTCACTTAAGAAGCAGATAATTTTCGGCTCAAATGTTTCAGTCTTTTTACCTTTAGTTAGTATAGCATTAATCATATTGTAGATTTGCAGATCAGAGAGATTCTTTTGCTCAATTGCACCATGAGGGCATTCGGGAATGCAGTAGGCACATCCTTTACATTTCATTTCGTCTATGACAGCGATGTTTTGGATTGTATCAATTGTGATCGCATCAAAAATGCATTCCTCTGCACACTTCCCGCATCCATCGCATTTCTCGGCATCAACTTGTACAATAATTGGTGATTTTTCTACACTGTCATGCGCTAAGAGAGAGAGTGCTTTTGAAGCAGCTCCTGAAGCTTGGGCAACGGTTTCGGGGATATCTTTCGGTCCCAGACATGTTCCTGCAAGGAAAAATCCTGAATTTACCGATTCTACAGGTCTTAATTTTGGATGTGCTTCAGAGAGGAAGCCTGAAGTTCCTACAGAAAGATTAAATTTGCGTGCTAACTCTGCAGTTCCAAAACTTGGAACTAATCCTAAAGCAAGAACAACCATATCAACTTTTGCGTCTATCTTTTTACCGGAGAGAGTATCAAAAGCACTGATTGCCATTTTATCATTTTCTTTATAAATTCTGGAAACTTTACCGCGTATATAAATCAATCTTTGATCAGATTGTGCTTTTTGAAGGAACTCTTCATAATCTTTTCCTGCTGCTCTGATATCTATATAATAAATATATGCCTGGCCATCAGGAACTTTTGTCTTAAACAATTTTGCCTGCTTGGCGGTATACATACAGCATATTTTCGAGCAATGTGAAAGGTGTCTTTCGGGATCACGCGAGCCAGCACATTGAATAAAGGCAATTTCCTTAACCGGTTTCCCATCCGAAGGACGCAACATCTTGCCGCCCGAAGGACCAACTGCAAAAATGAGTCTTTCGAATTGAAGTCCGCTTACAACATCAGGATATTTTCCGTATCCATATTCACCAATATTTTCCATAGGATATTGATCATATCCTGTTGCAACTATGACTGCTCCGACTGTTTTTTCAATGATCTCATCTCTCAAGTCATAATTAATTGCATTTTCCTTACATGCGTCCTTACATTTTCCGCAAGCTATGGGATCTAAGCCAAGACAGTTATCAATATCTAATGTATAAGTGTATGGTATTACCTGAGGAAAGGACATATATACAGCTTTTCGGTATGAGAGTCCTTCTTCATATTCGTCCGGAACAAGCACGGGACATGTGTCGACACAATCTCCGCATCCGGTACAAATGTCGGGATTAATATATTGTGCTTTTCTCTTAATCTTTATTTTGAAATTGCCTACTGCCCCATCTATTGATTCTACTTCACTATTTACAAAAAGTTCTATATTTTCATCTTGATCAACCTGTACCATTTTGGGTGTGAGAATGCATTGTGAGCAATCGAGTGTTGGGAAAGTTACTGAAAGTTGGATCATATGACCGCCGATATAGGGTCTTTTCTCAACAAGGAAGACTTTATGTCCTGCTTCAGCAATATCCAGGGCAGCTTGAATCCCGGCAATCCCAGCACCAATTACTAATACATTTTTATTTGTAGGCATCGATACAGGATACAGCGACTCATTCATCTTAAGCTTTTCGATCATCGATTTTATAATAAGAATTGCTTTTTGAGTGCCTTTCTCTTTATCGGAATGAACCCAGCTGCATTGCTCTCTTATATTGGCAATTTCGCATTGATATGGATTTAGTCCGGCTGATGCTGCTGCTTTTCTAAATGTACCTTCGTGCATTGTGGGGGTACAGCTTGCAACAATTACGCCATCCAATTTTTTTTCAGTTATGGCATCTTTTATCATTTTTTGGCCCGGCTCAGAACACATAAAAGTATAGTCAACGCTATGAGCAACTCCATCATATTTAGCAATTTCTTTGGCAACTCTCTCCACGTCAACTGTGCCGGCAATATTATCTCCGCAATGACAAACAAATACTCCAATCTTGTTCATTTCTTCATCTTTCTTTTATTATATTAAACCATTTTCTTTCAGGAAAGGTTCGGGGTTTACGTAGTGTAGTTTCGTCCAATCTTTATTCCATTTAATTCCAATAGCAAGAGCCATCAGTTCTGTGAAATAGAATATCGGCATAGTTGAAAATTCCAAAAATTCTTCGGATGTTTCTTTTTGCCGCTGGTCGAGGTTAAATGTACACAGCGGACAGCTTGTGATAAGTGCTTCACATCCCGCATTGCGCGCAGAATTTATTATCTCAAAGGTTCTTTTAATAGTAACGTCTTTTTCTATGACCGTCTGGTATGCACCACAGCACTCTAACCGGTAAGGAAAAACAATACCTTCGCCACCGAGAGTATCCACAAGTTCTTCCATAACAGACGGATCTTCATAATCATCGATGGCAAGTTCTTTGGGGCGCAGGAGAAGGCAGCCGTAGTAAGCGCCTATCTTTAGGTCCGTTAACGGCTTCGTAACCTTGTTCTTGATCTTGTCAAAAGTGATCCTGTCTTTAAGAATACTGAGAAGATGTACTACATCGGTAGTTCCCTTGAATTTTGATTCTTCTTTGTACATGAAGTCATTGACTTTACGCAGATTCTCTTCATCATTAAGAATAAATTCCTTTGCTCTTTTAAGTGTGTTGTAGCACATACTGCACAGGGTTATAAGTTCATCATATCCTTGATTTTCAGCACGAAGCAGATTTCTGATCGAAGAAAGCTGGAGCATTAGATCATCTGTCGTCATAGAAAACACAGTACCACAACAGAGCCAGTTTTCCATCTCTTCTAATGGTTGTCCGAGAACTTCCATGACCTGCATAGCGGAATCTTCGAAATTCTTTGCATTTGTCTTCAGGGTGCAGCCCGGGAAATATCCTGATTTCATACTATATTCCTTTAAAATTTCATATTCATAGAATTAAGGAGACGGAAGTCGGGAGAAGATAATGAGTCACGAACTGAAAAGTTTCTTGCTGATTTACCATCATTCTGTCTTATATCTTCTGACTTCTGCATTCTATATTTATCCTGTTAATTTTCTGAAGGCACTGACCAATGCAATTGGGGGAAGGTCTCTGAGATCATTTAATTTAAGATCTTCAGGTTTAAGTGTACACTCTCGCTGGCGAAGATTGATGGTGCGAAGTGCTTCCATAACTTTTGCAACATCAATCCCTTTTGGACAGCGTGTTGAGCACTGCAAGCATGTCGAACAGATCCAGATAGTCCTTGAATTTAGTATTTCATCAACAGAACCGAGTTGAACAAGGCGCATGACCTGGTTGGGGGAGTAATCCATGTAATCTGTGACAGGACAGCCGGAAGAGCACATCCCGCACTGGTAACAATCAAAAACATTTTGTCCTGAGATTTCTTCAATTTTATCAACAAGAGAATTTTTTATTTTTTCGCGAGTGATCTTTAGACTCATTCTTGTTCCTCATGATATTCATAACCTACCCGAAAAGCTTTCATGTTAAGGTCAGTAAATTTGCTGGGTACCGAATCTGCGATAGCTTCCTGCATTGCTTCAGGAGAGACGATCTTTGCCTGTTTTGTAGCAAATCCGAGCATAACAATATTTGCCACGATCTTTTTGCCAAGTTCTTCAGCAAGCCGGGTTGCTGGGATTCCTTTTGCAATAAAACCTTTATGCGATTGTAACTTTTCCACAAGGTCGGTATCATATAAAAGAATACCGCCTTTTTTTAAAATCGGTAGAAAAGTATCATATCCTTCCTGAGACATGGCAAGGAGCACATCAGCAGTATCAACAAGCGGGTATTCGACATTTTTGGGTGAAATTACAACCTGCGAGCTACAGGCACCACCACGAGCTTCCGGGCCGTATGCCTGGGTCATAGAAGAGGACATCTGGTCATATATTGAAGCTGCTTTTCCAACGATGTAGGCAGAGAGTATAATGCCCTGTCCGCCAAATCCTGATATTTTAACTCTGAGTTCACTCATGTATTGCTCCTGATCGTTCAAAAATCTCTACTGGAAGTGTATTTTCGATCTTTTTTGTGAGTAATTTTTCTTGAATTGCTCTGCATCTCTTCCCAGTCTGAAAATTTTTCTAACCGTGTTTTAATTCCAGCTTGTACATTTTCCCAGAAAGTGGGTCTGTCTTCATTTACAAATTCACCACACACGATCTCATTATCCATACTAATTGGTATCTGTGTAGGATCAGCGTCATGATCAATAATAGCACGGGTCTGGAATTCTTTGAGCATATCCAGCCCAGTTCCGCCCTTATTCTTTCTTGCAAAAACTGTTGGGCAGGGAGAAATGATCTCGATGAAACAGAATCCCTTTTTGTTAGTAGCAGTAGCAATAGAATCTCTCAAACGGCGGGCATGCATGGTGGTCCATCGTGCCACATAACTCGCACCGGATGCCGCAGCAAGTCCAACCAGATTGAAGGGCATCTCATAGTTACCGAAGGGGGCAGTAGAACTGTATGCTCCGAGAGGAGTGGTTGGGGCGTTTTGCCCACCTGTCATGCCATAAATGAAATTATTTACACAGATCACGTTCAAATCAACATTTCTTCTTGCAGCATGAATAAGGTGGTTTCCGCCGATTGCAAAAAGGTCACCATCGCCAGAAAATACAAACACAGTTAAGTCTCGATTTGCGAGCTTCAGACCTGTAGCAAATGGTATTGCTCTTCCGTGTGTCGTATGATAAGAATCAAGCCGAACATAGCCGGCGACTCGACCTGTACAGCCGATGCCAGAGACTATTGCAGTTTTATCATAAGACGCACCTGCTTTATTCAAACCTTCCACAAAGGCTGTTACTGCAGAACCAAGCCCACATCCTGAACACCAGATATGAGGCATTCTATCCATCCTCAGGATATCTTCCACTGGATGGAATTTTTCTTGTAATTGAGCTGTATTATTTTCCATGTGCAACCTCTTCAATTGCGTGTAGCACGTCTTCAAATTTATGTATGGCTCCACCGGGGTTAGGGACGAGTTTGACGAGAGCGTTACTGCGTGCACATCGTTCAACTTCAAGCGAAATCTGCCCGAGATTCATTTCCGGGACTACAAAACCTGCAACATTTTCAGAGAGCTTGCGAATTTTTTCCTCGGGGAAGGGCCATACTGTTTTTAAACGTAAATAACCAACTTTTATTCCCTTTTTCTTTGCCTTAGTTATCGCAGGAAGTATGGTACGCGATGTAATTCCATAGGAAATGGCGATCACATCTGCATCATCAAGGTCATACTCTTCCGTAAGAGAAATATCATCAATATGATTTTTGATTTTATTGACCAGCCGTGGCACAAGTTCGTTTTGGCATTCAAATGTCATGTCAGGATAACCCCGTTTGTCATGGGTAAGACCTGTGGTATGATAGCGATATCCATCCCCAGCTTTTGCGAAATCAGGGATTAGATCTTCACCATAATCATAAGCGAGATAGTCTTCCGGCTTTTTATCTGTATATTTTCTATTAATGATCTTAAGTTCTTCAACAGGAGGAATAATAACCTTCTCGGTCATGTGTCCCACAAGTGCATCTGACATAATGAATACAGGCAATCTGTATTTTTCTGAAAAATTAAAAGCAGTTATTGTCAGCTCGAAGAATTCCTGAGGGGAATTAGGTACAAGTGAGATGCTTCCATAGTCACCGTGCGAACCCCAGCGAGCTTGCATCATGTCGGATTGTCCCCAGGAAGTTGGAAGTCCGGTGGAAGGCGAACCTCTTTGTACATTCACCACAACGCACGGAGCTTCCATCATCATACCAAGGCCGATATTTTCGTTCATAAGCGAGATGCCGGGTCCGGATGTTGCGGTCATGGATTTCACTCCAGCCCAAGAAGCACCGAGTATGCCTGCCATTGAAGCGATCTCGTCTTCATATTGTATAAATACTCCGTGAAGAAGCGGAAGTCTCATTGCCATACGTTCTGCAATTTCTGATGCAGGAGTAATGGGATAGCCGCCAAAGAAACGGCAGCCGGCAGCCAGTGCACCTTCTGCACATGCGATATCGCCCTGCATGAAAAATTCACCGTGTAATCGTGATTCTCTGTACACTACTCCTCCTTCTCAGTGACAAATATTGCAAAATCAGGACAGATCATTTCACATAAGCCACAAAAAGTACACCTGTCCGGTTTTGCGACAACTGGAGGATGATATCCCTTTTGGTTAAAATCCTTGGAGACTTCAAGTACTTCTCTCGGGCAGTACTCGATACAGAAGGAGCATCCTTTACATCTATCGTTGATGATATGGATTTCTCCGCTTATTGTTTTGGGTTTTTCTTTCCCAAATGGTTTTTCCCAATATCTCATTCAAAACTCCTGAGTTTGATGATTGAAATTTGAAATTTGAAACTAGGAGTTCTTATCAAATCCCAATATAACTTTTTCATATTTAAGTATGTAAAAGAGTTCACTCTATAAAGCCAGATTTATTAAAACGAGAAACCATTTAAACGGTTAATGTTCTTTTTGTTTCATTAACCACCAACTTAAGTTGGTGGTTAATAAGATGATAGCGACTTTTAACCGATTCATCGGTTTCCAGATATGAAAATTTTTTTAACATATTTCTAATCACAAGTCTTTAGAGCAGACTCATAAATAATTGGATAATTGAAGAAATATTTTCCGACACCATATTAATTTCGAGTATCAAGTTTCAATTTTATACTCTTTTACACCTTCTTTATATATGTCATTTCCATAAATATCATTTGCGACTATGCATGGAAAATCCTCAACTTTGAGTTTACGAATTGCTTCTGTGCCGAGATCGTCATAGGCAATTACCTGTGCTTCTTTAATTGACTTAGCAACTACTACTGCGGCGCCACCGATTGCAGCGAGATAGACCGCCTTATTTTTTTTCATGGAATCGATAACTGCCTGATTGCGGGGTCCTTTGCCGATCATACACTTCAAGCCGACATCCATGAGTGCAGGTGCGTATGGATCCATTCTGTAACTCGTTGTAGGACCTGCAGAGCCGATCGGTTTTCCGGGAGGTGCCGGAGCCGGACCAACATAATATATTATCTGTCCTTTTATATCAAAAGGAAGCTCTTTGCCTGCTTCAATAAGTTCGACCAACCGCTTGTGCGCAGCATCTCGTCCTGTGTAGATCGTTCCGGAAATAAGCACTTTATCGCCAATAGAAAGTTTGGAAACATCTTCGTCAGTTAAAGGAGTTTGTAATTTAATTGTCTGTGGCATGTGATCTCCCTCCTAAATAACTACGCTTTTATGCCGTGCAGCGTGACATTGGATGTTCACCGCAACCGGCATTGATGCAATATGACAGGGTTTATACATGATTGATACGCCGAGAGCAGTTGTTCTTCCACCAAATCCTTGGGGACCGATCCCGAGCTTGTTCACCTTTTCCAGAATTTCTTTTTCTATTTTTGCCCATTTTTCTTCAGGATGAGATTCATTTAGGGGGCGAAGCAGCGCTTTTTTTGCAAGAAGTGCACTCTGCTCGAAGTTTCCGCCAAGACCTACTCCTACAACGATTGGGGGACAGGGATTTCCACCCGAACGGCTTACGCGGTCAACCACAAAATCAACCACACCTTCGATACCGTCAGCCGCCTTCATCATTTTGACTTCGCTCATATTTTCCGAACCGCCACCTTTTGGTGCGACTGTGAGCTTGATCTGACTGCCGGGCACAATATCAGTATAAATGAGAGCAGGTGTATTGTCTTTTGTGTTCACGCGGTCAATGATCGGATCATTAACAATGGATTTTCTTAGATACCCGTCTTTGTAACCCCGACGAACACCTTCATTTATAGATTCATAAAAGTCACCACCAACAAGATGAACATCCTGCCCAAGCTCGACAAAAACAACAGCCACACCTGTATCCTGACATGAAGGCATTTTTTCATTAGCAGCAAGTTCATAGTTTTCCAGAAGGATAGTCAGCACTTCTTTTGCAGTTGGAGATTCTTCTTTCTCGTAGAATTCCTTGATCTTGTCCAGCACATCCTGGCCGATGTAATAGTTGGCATCGATACAGAGCTTTCTTACAATGGGAATAATTTCTTTAACATCGATTTCTCTCACTAAAAACTCCTACAAATAAAAAATTTAACCATGAAATTTACGAAAAGCACGAAAATAGTGTTTAGGAAAAATGTTCTATAAAAATTTATTTTATTAATTTTGTTTATTTTGTCTGCAACGGCGTAATGAAATGGAGACCTGTGGTTAATAATATTATATTTTATGATAATACTTCTTTAGCTGCTATTCCGATATCGGCAGGAGATTTACATACCCGCACTCCGGCTTGTTCCAATGCAGACATCTTTTCTTGGGCTGTGCCTTTGCTTCCTGCAATTATAGCACCTGCATGTCCCATTCGTTTTCCTTTGGGAGCAGTCTGCCCTGCTATGAAAGCTACAACGGGTTTTTTCATATTATCTTTTATATACTGAGCTGCCTGGATTTCCAGATCTCCACCGATCTCGCCAATCATAACAACAGCATGAGTTTCGGGGTCTTCTTCGAAAAGTTTCAGTAAATCTATAAAGGTCGAGCCAATAATGGGATCACCACCAATGCCAATGGCAGTAGTAATCCCGAGTCCTGCGGTCACAACCTGATTGGCAGCTTCGTATGTCAGGGTTCCTGATTTTGAGATAACACCGACATGTCCTTTTTTGAAGATACTTCCCGGCATAATACCGATTTTCGCTTCTTCTGCTGTGATGATACCCGGGCAGTTTGGTCCGATAAGTACTGCGCCCTTTTTGGTCACATACATTTTTGCATACATGACATCCAGTGTGGGAATGCCTTCCGAGATGCAGACAATGACTTTGATACCAGCGTCAGCAGCTTCCATTATGGCATCTGCCGCAAAGGATGGGGGAACAAGGATAAGCGAGGTGTCGGCTCCGGTATGATCAACCGCATCTTTAACCGTGCTGAACACGGGTCTGTCAAGATGGATCTGACCTCCTTTACCGGGAGTAACACCACCGACGATACTCGTGCCGTACTCTATACATTGCCCTGCATGAAAAGTAGCTTCTTTGCCGGTAAAACCCTGCACTATTACTTTTGAATCTTTATTAACGAGTATTCCCATGATCATACTCCCCTTGCTGCATCTACTGCTTTTTGAGCTCCATCAGCGAGACTGCTGGCAGTAATGATGTTTGGGATGTGTGCTTTTTGTAGAATTTCCATAGCAATTTTTGCATTCGTGCCGTCCAGCCGGACAATGACAGGTACCGCAACATTGATCTCTTTTGCAGCATCGAGGATGCCGTTCGCAATACGATCACAACGAACGATCCCGCCAAAAATGTTCACGAAAATGGCTTTTACGTTTTTATCTCTGAGAATGATCTCGAATCCTTTTGCAACGGTTTCAGCAGAAGCATCTCCGCCCACATCGAGAAAGTTTGACGGTTCTCCGCCTTTGATCTTGATGATATCCATTGTGGACATCGCAAGACCGGCGCCGTTTACCATACATCCGACATTGCCATCGAGTTTGATGTAATTCAGGTTGAAACTGCTTGCTTCCAGTTCTGTGGGTTCTTCCTCAGAAAGATCGCGCATCTCCAGAATGTCTTTGTGCCTGAACAGAGCATTGTCATCAAAGTTGATCTTTGCATCCAGTGCAATGAAGGTATCATCTTCTTTAAGTACAAGGGGATTGATCTCGATAAGACTCGCATCTTTTTCTTTGTAGAGATTATACAAAGCTCGGGCAAATTTTGAAAAATTACGTGATTGTGTCTTATCCAATCCAAGCTCATTCGCGAGCTCTACACCATGAAAATTTCGGAAGCCGATCAGGGGGTCGATGCGGACTTTGATGATCTTATCGGGAAATTCAGCAGCAACTTTTTCGATCTCCATTCCGCCTTCGGTCGATGCTATCATCACAGGCATTTCTGCTTTACGGTCAAGCACCAGTCCGAGATAGTATTCTTTTTTTATCGGTTCAACTTCTTCAATATATATCTTTTGAACAAGTTTGCCTTTGGGACCTGTCTGGTGAGTGACCAATCTCATACCCAACATATTCTCTGCGATTGTTTTTACATCTTCAATCGAGGAAGCGATCTTTACTCCGCCGCCTTTTCCTCTACCACCGGCATGGATCTGGGCTTTAATGATCCATTTTTGGCTGTCGATCTCCCGGGCTGCTTCTAATGCCTGCCCAGAGGTTTCCGCCATTTTGCCCGAAGGGATTGTTATTCCGTAAGTTGTGAAAAGCTGTTTTGCCTGATATTCATGAATATTCATATGATATAATCAATCAAATTTTTTTTGTTTGTTGGTTAAGTTTATAAAAAATGGTTGTCAAGTGAAATCGGATTTTTATTAAATTATTTAGTATTATACCATCTTCTTAATTTAAGAATAACCTTCTCATTATTGATAAATCTAAAAATTATAAGTTTGATATTTTTAATTTATTTGTTTTTCTAAGTTTAGTAGTATCTTATAGTTATTTATAAAAAATGACTCTTTCTGGTCATGATAGAAACTTCCAATATGTATATCAGTTACTTGATATCTATCACTGCCGTCAGCATCCATTATATAAGGATAATCGGCGTAGGTAAACAATATTTTTTCACCATCAGGTGATATAGATGGATCAAAGAAATCATTTCCGGCTGCTCCTAACAAAACATGGTTTGTGCCATCTGCATTGATCCGTTGAATATAGCCATCATCTGCAAAAAGTATGTAATCTCTATTCGGTGATACAGTTAAATACATTGGATAGATATCTTCAACAATACAATGATTATCAGAGCCGTTTACCAGGATCGAGTATATGCCATTCGGAATGTTAATGTTTGAAGTAGCATACAAACTATATAGAATTATTTCATCATTCATTACAAATCGAAGATTTTTGATACTAATTGAACTAGTGAAATTAACGGAATCAACAGCGTTATACTCAAATATTACATGTTTACTGCTTCCATCAGAGTTCATCACTACGATGGTTGACAGAGAATCTAATATCTTTGTTGTATAAACAATTTTATTTCCGTCGCTAGAAAATGCCAGTCGCCAATTTGAAGGACTACTTGTATAAGTCAATCTTGTGGTATCCCTATCTTCTATATCAAAAGTATAAATTTCACCATGAAATGAGAACGCAATTATTGAGTTGGATATCACTGGTTGGTAAATAGCATCAGTATCGTCACCAAAATCATACAATAACGTCCTTGAAGATAGATCATTTAGACTGACAGAATAGAATTTATTCTTTGTATATTCAATTAATGTTTCTCTATCAGGGGATAAAAGAAAATTACCAAAAGAATTTCTTATATATTCGAGATCAGTTCCATCAATATTTATTGTGCAAAGCCAATCTTCATAAATGGGATACCAGTCACTCTCGCAGCCAAGCAATAAAGTTATGCTTATAATCCCAAGCAAGATAAAAATCTTTTTCATTATTAATCCAGCCTATTCTTTATTTAATTCTTTAATTTCAAAATCATTATTCTTAACAAAACCACCGGGAATTTTTTCAAAAACATTTTTTGAGTCGATAGCATATTTAGCAATTTCAAAAGGAATCAATTTCGGAACATCTTCACTGAAATACAATTTTAAGCTTTCAACCACATCCTTCGCCCTTTTTTTGTCCCCTATTTTCTTTATTATTTTCAGTCCTTGAATATCTTTTCTTTAATCTTTCATTTTCTGTCAAATTTATTTTCAGATCAATTCATTTTATCACCATAAAAACTTTATCTTCAAATATACCATGAAAATGCCCATTTTGTGAGGCCACCAATCAAAAAAGTTGAAATATTTTTTGAAAACTCGAGTTGAGTTTGTGTTAAAAGGGCTGAATATGTTCAGCCCCTCCATTCATCTTGTTAAAAAAAAGAGACGCGCCCAAGCACGTCTCTAAATATTATTAGTATTTATAATCTGACTATTTCATCAAAACCATTTTCCTGATTGTCTCATTATCTTTAGTTGAGAGCTTATAGAAATATACCCCGGAAGGAACTTCATTACCGGATGAATCCGTGGCGTCCCAAACAATATTTCTGCTCAATATATCTTCCGGAGTTAATTCAATCCGATCCACGAGCTGTCCCAAAAGATTATAGATGGAAATCTCGGCACTTTCCGTGTTAGTGGGAAGCGTAAAGGCAAACTGGGTTGAATGTCTGAATGGATTCGGATAATTCTGATAGAGCGCAAATGTGTTTGGTGGAGCAGGATCATCGTTTGAGTAATTATTTTCAAATCGATATAATTTGAAATCATCGATATAGATGCCATCCGCTGTTTCATATGTGTCTGTATCCAGCTTGAATCTCAAATATACAGTCTGACCGAGATAATCAATAAAATCATAACTCTTTATCTGCCAGGATGAAAGGTCACCCGTATAGTTGTCGAGATTAGTCCATGTTGTGCCATTTGTGGAAATCTGGAAATACGCAAAGTCATATCCGGATTCGATCTCATATTTCGTCATAAATTCAACATGAGCTGATAGTGCGCTTGTCAGATCGATCGCTTCATTCAGGGTTGCGTAGGAAAGTTCATAGTTGCTATACTCGCCGTCAGGACTATCCGTGAGAGAGAAAATTCCGCTGTAACTTTGCGAGGTACTTAAGCCCCAATCGCCTGTGGTATTCCATTTATCGGCACCGAGTTCGAGGTCATCAATAAAGAAGGGTTCAACCATAACATAGGTAAATGAGTTTGTGGTCTGTGTCACCTCCATTTGATAGGTAAAGGTGCCGTATGCTGCTGCAGTTATCTCTACTTCATAGCTAGCATATGGGACATTGTTGATCTGGGCATAACCCATTGTATTGGTCACAACAGTGTCGAGTGGAGTGTCAAGCACACAGATATCTGCATCTGGAATGGCAAAGCCACCTTCATTTTTCAGATTGACATGAACATTAACCGTTGCTGCGGGAACAAGCTCAACGTCAAGCTCTGTTTGAAAGCCCGTAACGACTTGAACATTCTCGATCGTTTTTGGGATATAGCCAAATGCAGAGAATGTAAGATCATAGGTTTCTGGGAGGAGAATCCTGTTATAGCGTCCAAAATTCGGTCCGCTCATATAGGGCTCGACTTCAGTTCCTGTATCATCGATACCTGAAACAAAAACTTCTGCATTGAGATAATCGTTGGATAGACTGTCGGTAATATTTCCTGTGACCACACGGTCAAAAATTCTATCAATGAGTATCAGACCTGCCGAGAGGTTGTTATTGATGATCGTGTTCATAGTTGTTGCGTTAGGTATGAAGGTCGTACCGAGTTCTGTGATAAAATAAAATATTCTTTCAACACCATAACCATAATCAGTTGTTGTTCCCGAGCATGGATAGAGAGCGTTTGTCTGCTGGGGAGTGTAATGTCCTCCATATTGCGACGGAACAGTTACAGCCATTTCCTGACCAATATTTGCGAGTGCATTTACATCAGGAGGTGTGCAGGACATATTGAAGCCGAGAGGCCACATTATGAGTTCGCTATAACTGTGGTACGACATTCCCAGATCAAACCTGTATTGCGCAAGTAAATTTCTTAATGCGCTAGTTTCTGGTTCAGAAAAGGGTTCGGGACCGCAGTATGTTTCCCCGGTCGGACCGCTTGTGCCTTGTCCTCCAAACCACTCAAGTGGTCCATAATTTCTATTAGGATCGACGCCATCGGGATAGGTGTAACCACCCCAGGTGATCTGTCCGTTAAGATCATTATCTCTTATATTTTTTCTCCACGAAGTATCGTCCTGATCGATCACGATCTTATGTCCGTCAGGGTTTACGAGAGGAACGAACCATATCTGCGCATTATCTACCCAGAAGGTTACATCAGGATCGGTTCCATAATTATCAACAAGGTAATTCAGGATAAGCATTGTCATTTCCATGCTGATCGGCTCACGGGCATGGTGTTCGCCATCAAAGATGATGTTCGGTTCATCTTCATTGGACATAACATTATGAGACAATTTTACGCACCATATATCATGCTGGTAGTCATTATAATTTGAATTTCCTGCCGTTGCATATTCTTTACCGCGGGATTCACCAATTGTGGTAAGAGTAATCAGTCCGGGATTATTGAGGGCAAGCATGTGGAGTTCGTTGTTCATGTCATCGTAGGTGCGGTAGCCATAAATGTCTTTTGCCCTTGTGACGATATTTTCTTTCATTTTGGTTTCGGAATCCACAATGCGGAAGTGGTATCCAAGTTTGGAAATTTCAGGAAGTTTTTCCTCGTGGATGAAAATATCAATATACTTTTCAGGGAAATATGATGCAATATCATAATCGTTTTCCAGAAAGTATGAAGCGATTGCTCTCCCGGGGTTGTCAATGCGGATTATAACTTTCTCAGCAAAGAGAGGTAATGAGAATAAAAGGGTAAAAGCTAAAAGTATAAAAATGGTCTTTTTCATATCTATATCTCCAATAGAATTTTCTTGTATGAATATAATTTATAGTGAAACTTTGCATTGGCAATTTATTGTCAAATTATTTTGAATAAACTTTCGAGGATTTTCAATTGACAAAAATTCTGAACAATTGTCTTTCTATGCTTATGAAAAAGAAAGCATTGGTAACCGGAGCGAATGGATTTGTCGGCAGCAACCTCGTCCGCGCATTGCTGAAAAAAGGGTATGAAGTTACTTGTATGATACGACGAACTTCGGATCTAAGCTCCCTCGAAGACCTTCCTGTATCGTTCAAGTATGCGGATTATCGGTCAATTCCTTCACTGCATGATGCATGCAAAGATCAGAAGATTATTTTTCATATTGCAGCAAAAGTGAGGGAACTCACGGAAAAACGCTATTTCGATGCAAATGTGGAAGTAACAAGAAACCTGCTTGAAGCGGTGAAGGGCAGTAGTATTGAGAAATTAATTTTTTTGAGTACGCAAGCTGCTGCCGGACCTTCTGCAGGTCTTGAACCCAAAAAAGAAACCTGCGTGTGCAATCCTGTTTCCTATTACGGAAAAAGTAAACTGGAAGCAGAACGAGTGGTTCGTGAAGAGTGCCCGGTTCCGTGGATCATTATTCGTCCTCCGAGCGTGTATGGGTCATATGATAGAGACTTTTTGAAGTATTTTAAGCTTGTTAAAAACCACCTCGCACCTTTGGTCGGTTTTAAGAAAAATTATCTCAGTCTTGTTTATGTGGAGGATCTTGTACGGTTGATACTACTCGCTGCTGAAAACGGAGAGGTTAAGAACCAGATCTTTTTTGCAGGTGATGGAAATATTTATAAGTTTGAGGATTTTATAGTTGCTGTCGAAAAGGCAATGGGGAAAAAAGTAATAAAGTTGCACATTCCGATTTTCCTGAGTTATCTTCTTGCCCTGTTCAATGAGGGGATGAAGTACTTCACAAAAAAGCAGGCAATAATAAACATGCAGAAAGTCAAAGAAATGCGCCAGTGCTATTGGTTGTGTAGTATTGAAAAAGCACATGAGTTGCTCGATTACCAGCCACATTACTCTCTGCAAGAGGGCGTGAGCAAAACCTATACATGGTATAAGGAACATAAATGGTTGTGAAAAAATATATTATAATACTCTTCGCAGTACTACTTGTAAGCACACTTCATGCTCAAAATACAAATCCCTTAAAAGAAAAACTTCTTACGAAGCAGGACTCACTTTTTATTGACTCTCTAACCACAGTAATATCTGAAACAGAAGTGGATACAAACATCGTGGTGATACCTATTGAGGAGTTGGAAGATTATATTGTTTCTTTGCAGGACACTTTTTTTTCCTATGAAGCAAAATCATTTCAGACAGATGAATATTATACTTTTGGGAATTCGCATTATATAGTACCCGATCACAAGGGCTCGATTGGAATATTCAGCTCCGGATTTGATAATATTATGCAGCCCAAAGATTTGTTTTATCCTTTGCTGAATTATTATGTCCTCCATAGTGATGATGGCAGATATGAGCTCGCCCCTTTGCAGAATTCATTCCGGGCGCTCCTTACCGATGTGCAATATTCGAATGGAGATTTCAATAATGAGAATAAAAGCATAGGTTTCATCAAGAATACATTTGCCGATTTCATTAATTTTCAGCTTTATGCACAGAGCGGAGAGCATACAAGTCCATGGGGAAATAAATGTTACTTTGATAATTTTGTGTTCCAGGTGCAAAAGAAATTTCTTACAGAATCCTTTGCAACACATCAATTTAATTATAACTTCATCAAATTATTCTCTGCTGATGAAATATATAATGTATTCAATCCAGATTATGGAATTTCACTCAATACACCTTATCTTCAGAAAAATGAAACGATCATAAATCAATTTGAAGCCTTCTTTTTCGACGAAATCCTTCACTTTTCCTATCTGAACCAGTACGGCAAAGAGCACGTTTATGACAATTCATCTCACAAAGCCAAGAATACGATCGTACGCCACCAGTTCAACCTTGCTTTCGATCTCCCTCTCGAAGAATATACCACAAACATTTTACTTCGTGCTGATCTGCAGGGTATTGATCACTTTTACTGGAAAGGATATATGCACGATTATCTTATTCATGTTGCTATTAATTCTCCTGGAATTTTTGCGGATTTCTATTCCATCAAAGTTGTCAATGATGTGATCTTTTCTGAAAAACCTGATACGGTTTTCATTATGCCGGAGCTTGTTTTTGATATTCCGATAACGGAATCTATCAATTCTAAATTGTCCGTGGGCGCTCGAAGAAAAGAGAAAAACTTTTACTATGATGGAATTTATGCTCTCGATAACAAGACGAAAATAATTTTCAGTAATGCAGAAATTTCCTACTCAAATGAAAATACAAAGATTTCTCTTACCGCATTTTATGATGAGATTAGGAGGGATGGACAGTGGGTTTTGTTACCCGGCGAGGAATCAACTGCCTATGAGCAACTCGATGATTACAAGCTGTTTGGCGCAGATATTGATGCTGAACTTCATTCAAGAATATTAGGGATAGATAATACATACCGGATTGCAGCTACCTATACACATTGCCCGGAGGATCTTGTAAATTACCCGTCTTACAAGGCAAAGTTTCAATGGAAAAACAGGAAGCATCTACCTCATATGAATTTTATATTTCTTAATGCTGAAGCATCCTACCTTGGTAATTTTCTTGATATCGCAGGAGATAAAGTGGACCATCAATTATTCTGTTCTGCCGAGATCGGTGTGAGCATCAAACGTTTTTTGCTCTATTTGAAATTGACAAACATATTCAATATTCTTGACTCAAATTACTTCATGTTCAAACTAAATGAAGTGAATCCTTTTGGTGTCGCTTTTGGTGTACAATGGAATTTCATTAATTAAAAGGAATGTCTATGGAATGTAAAAAAAGTGAAAATATGCACACGTGCAATTGCACATATCCATACGATAAAAAGGGTATGTGCTGCGAATGCGTTGCATATCACAGAAAAAGGGGAGAGCTCCCGGCCTGTTATTTCACTGAAGCTCAGGAGAAAACCTATGATAGAAGTATTGAATATTTTATTCAAGTAAACACACGGTAATGAACAAGAGGAGGCAACTCATGCAAAAAATTACCATTTCTTTATTTATGCTGCTTCTTATTTTTGCAGCAAGCGCCGGCGCATCTGATTTTATGAAAGCCGTTGAAAACCAACCTCGGGCTGTCCAAAATTACGATATATCAAAAATGAAAATGTACCAGGGACAGATGAGGGACAATACCCCTGTGCCAGATTATAACATTGTAGTAAATCCCTACGGCATATTGACATCCTATTATGATTACATGCCGGGAAGTTATGCCAGCTATCCTATCCGACCGCAGAGCGATTATGGCAGCGGCACATACATGACATTTTTCGGCACAGCATCGACCACCGCGAACCGTCGTCAGTACTGGGCATATGCAGATGCGGCAGGTAACATCGGGACAAACTGGGCAACCATCAGCACATATGATTACTTGCAGGGTTACGGAAGTATGGCGGTTCATCCTGCCACCGGCAATCCCTTTGCAACCTGGCACGAGGATTTTGGTGCAGACCCCAAACTTCCTTTTAACTATGATGACTACCATTTACTTTCAATTCCCGGATTCTGGGCTACACCTATCGTATTTCTTAACACGCCGCCAAATCAATATTGTTGGCCCTATCTCTACTTAGGAGATTCACCTGACGGCGATAATTACAAGAGAGTGTATCAGATCTCAAATAATGCAGCTAATAATGCTGCGGGATATCCATGTGAAGATGTGCGCCTTCTCTATGCAGACATTGAGAATACCGAATGGGCGGATTTTTCTACGGTCATGAATACTGCAAACTGGGATGAAGTAACTGTGTTTACGGACTGGCGAGCAAAATCCTGCCGACCTTTCCAATCATTTGCAGTTGATCCCAATCTGGATGGTCATGTTGCATTCATCGGAAGTGTGGTGTGGCTGGAAGGAGACCTGGGTGATATGCCGGTAGAAGAAGGAGCATTCATGTGGGAGTCCTTTGACTACGGAGAGACCTGGGATTACGCAAACCTGTATTCAGATGGTCCTACAGATTATTTTTATACCGTTGCCAATCTTCCTCAATTTGAGAATAATTCAGGTGAAATTCTTCCTGAACTCGAAGTTGGTGCTATTGGCTATCACAGCACTGCAACTTTTGATAATTATGGTTTGCACTTTCCGTATATTCAGTATTACGGATACACTGATGAAGGTAGTACCTATTACTTTAATCACTATCTTCCCTCAGCAGAATTAGTTTGGAACGGAACTGATTTTGAATATCACAACGTGCCGGAATTTCCATGGATGGATACAGGAACTTCAGGTCATTATGTGCCATGGGGTGTAGAGGGAGGCGATACTCTCTATGTTTATAGAGTGGCATATTCAAAATATGAACCTTCGGGCGGGGCTGCACTTTTCCATGAAAATACACAAAAGCAAGCCGTGAACGTAGAGAATAACTGGCTGCTCCAGATGTGGGTGGACGGAACCTATGTGCAGCTTGCAGAAGATGGTGATCCAGCTTATGCTGCCTATGCACAGCACCCGCTGATATACATTTCTGTTTCCAGCAATAATGGTCTTACCTGGTCGGAACCTCTCGAATTTACCGATATTTATAACCCGAACTTTGATTTCTCGAACCAGATCACTGTCTATCCCTACATCTCACAGAATATTAAAGATATTGGTGATGATTGGGGTGAGATCATGTATTATTATTTTAATGATAATTCATTTGGTTCATTCGTTCAGGGGCAAGGCGCCCAGACCGGCGGTGAGATCACACAGGGAGTTATTCAAATTGAATTCCCCGGAATCGGTGTCGATGATGAGCCAATTCAAAATATAATCTTCTCACAAAATCAACCAAATCCATTTGGAAATTCAACAAAGATATCTTTCAGCAGTAAGAAGTCGCTGAACGAAGCGGCTAAGGTGGCTATTTATAATGCCAAAGGGCAGCTTGTTCGTACTTTGTCATTAACTCTTGAGACTCCTCAAAACGGTTTTGCAGATTGGGATGGCAAAGATGAAGCAGGTCAGAGTGTTGCAAATGGAATTTATTTCTATAAACTGCATGGTTCAGTTGATTCATCTGCAGGAAAGATGTTGTTAACTCGTTAAAATTCAATTATAGTAACACTACAAGGTCCGTGTCTTTTGATGCGGACTTTTTTATGAATTGATTACTAATATGAATTAACAAAGGTTTTGATTTAAAAAATTATGTTATTTGTGGTATAAATTCCAATAATTCATGAAATTACTTTATGAATATTAAGTCTTACTATTTGTCTCAAGTAATGATTGTTCGTTTTAAACTTATCACTGTGCTCTATGGTAAAAGCTTCTTTGAATTCTATTACTTCCTTTTGTAGTTTTCATAACTACCAGGGCTGCAAATCGGAAATAATAGTTGACGTAAATTTATCAGCTTCATTTTTTGTAAAACCAAATTATCAAAAAGATAGTTATGCATATATGAAAAAAAGAATTATTCTCATTATCGGAATACTCGTTCTCATACCCTTCTTGCTCGTTGCAAAAGTAACGTACCCGACTCCCACGCAGTGGGTGAATGATTTTGCGGGCGTGCTCTCCAGCAGTACAATACGTCAGCTTAACAACCTTGCGCTCGAGATAAAGCAAAAAACGGGCTTTGAGCTTGCAGTTGCTATCGTGAAGGATCTCCAGGGTGAAGAATATTATACATACGCTAATAAATTATATGAAAAATGGGGTGTAGGCAGCAAGGACGATAAGGGTTGCCTGATACTAATTGTAGTTAATGAACGCAAGCTGAAGGTCGAGATCGGCTATGGCGCAGAGGGTTTCATCACAGATGGACTCGCAGGCGAGATAGCAGATAACTATATGGTTCCTTATCTCAGAAATAGTAATTGGGACCAGAGTGTTCTCCAGGGATATCTTGCGTTTGCTTCTGTCATTGGTAAACATTATGAGGTGCAGTTCGATGGCGTTCCTGAAGGATCATATCAAATTGGCAGTAAAACAAGTGCCAGAAGTGTCATAAAATTCATTTTTGGATTTATTATTCTTATGCTGATATTAGGGGGGCGCATGGGATTCCTGCCGTTCCTGTTTCTCGGTGGAATGAGCGGTGGACGAAGCTCGGGCGGTAACTGGAGCAGTGGTAGTGGTGGTTTTGGTGGCTTCGGCGGCTTCGGAGGAGGCATGAGCGGAGGGGGAGGAATAGGTCGAGGTTTCTGATGCCGTGGTATTTGATCATTATAATTTTTGTACTTAATATTCTCTGGGGAATCGGATTTTTCTATTTCCTTCTTCTTATATTTTTTCATCCGAGAAAGAAACTAAGACTATTTGGCAAAAAACTTCCCGTCGTTGGAATTCTCATTTATTTTAGGAATAAGATCGCCAAGATCATCAAGGAAAAATATGAAACCTACATAGAGCGCTACCCGGGCGGTGTGGTAAATATTAAGAAAGAAGAATTTATTCGAACCATCTACGAAAAGGTACATGAATGGACGGAAGAAAAGGCATTGGTGCCGAATCTCCCAAACTTTATCCAAAAGCCGGTTCTATCTTTTGTGCAGGTTGTGTCAGATCATTTTTTAAAAGAACTATTCAGGAATTTTATTCCCAATCTTGCAGAAAAATATCAGATCAGAAAAAAAATATTCGATTTGTTCTCAGATAAAAACATAAAATTTATTGAAGATAAAGCAAAATATTATCTCACAAAACCTTTGGTGATCATAGGGGCTTTTTTCGGATTGCTCTTTGGTTTTTTAAACATAATTTTGATTATTATCTTCTAAATGAAATAAAGAGAGAGGTCTACATGAAAAAAATATTCCTTTGCGCATTAATACTACTATGTGCTGGCATGTCTTATGCCGAAACCTTCAACATTGATAAGGTCATCCAGCTCGGGCTGGAAAATTCTTATGATATCACAAACCAGACCTACACGCTTCAGAAATCAAAGCAAAGTCTCTACTCCTCATTCCTTGATATCCTGCCCAATGCAAACTATTCGATTTCAAATACAGAACCTTCCAGTCCAACTTCAAAATCCGGAAATATCAGTATTACCGAAACTGTTTCCAGCGATGATTACCGATATTTCAATATCACAGGCAATCTTTCATCTCTCAGGAAAAGTAAGATCGATCTTGAGATCACGAGAAAAAATCTCATCTATAATATCATCTCCTCGTATCTGGATGTGCTTCTTAAGGAAAAACTAAATGACGTTTCCAAAATGGCGCTTAATATCGCAAAGATGAACTATGATGAAACAAAAACCCTGAGAACTTACGGCAAAGTTTCCGAGCTCGATATGCAACAGGCGGAAATCGATCTTTCAAGCGCGCAGATCGACTCATTGAAATCAGAATATAACTATGAGAACAGCAAAATGGATCTGTGCTTCCTGTTGAGTATTGATTACGATGAGAGTTATACTTTTGCAGAACTCGATTATGCCTTTACCGAAAACCAGACATTCAGTCTGGATATTGATGAAAATCTTACAGTAAAGTCTTATAAAGAAAGCATGAAACAATCCAAGCTGAGTTTTGTTCAGAATTGGCTGGAGTTCATTCCAACATTAAGTTTTTCTGTGAATAAAACGCTTCCCTGGGAAAAGAGCGGTCTCTTTGATTTTGATGCTAAAAGTTCCCCGACTCAATATACACTTGCCCTTTCTTATCCTTTGCTTAATTCCTTGACGAATCTTCCCTCAAATAAATCTTCTCATTATAGTTATAAGCAAGCGAGACTCCTATATGAACATAAGAAAAAAGGAGAACAGCAGGATTTTTTGCAGGCAGTAAAAAATTTCAACCAGCTTCAGCAGAGCTACGAACTTGCAAAAAAGCAGGAAAATCTATCTGAAATGCATTTCAGTCTGGTGAATGAAAAATACCGTCTCGGGCAAGCAGACATGACTGAGCTGGAAAATGCACGGCAGGAACGCTTTAAAAGCATGAGCTCCAGGATCAGCCAGTATTATTCTCTTATCATGGCTCAGGAAAATATTCATCTTATTACAAACAATAAATTACTAAATAGATATTAAGGCAGGTAAGTATGAAAAAATTTGTGTGGATCATAATTGTGGTCGTTATCATCGTGGTGGTTGTTGTGTCTGTGACAGGTAAAAAGAAGACAACTCAGCAGAAAGGTGATGAAAAAACACCAACCGCAGTTGCCAAGATCGACGATATCTCAATTGTGCTTGATGAAGTAGGAGAAATTCGACCAGTTAAAGAAGTCAGTGTGAAGTCAAAGTTGAGCGGACGCATCAGTAAAATGTTCGTGGAAGAGGGTGAGCCCATTCATGTAGGTGATATCATTGCAGAAATTGAGCCGGATATGGCTCAGGCACAAACCCTTTCAAGAATTAAAAGCACTCTGAAAACAACTGAGATCAATCTCGAGAATGCACAGAAAGATTATGAATCCAGTAAAGAGCTTGACGATAAAAATCTCATATCTGATGAAGAGTGGCGGGATGCACAGAACGCACTTAAATTAGCACAGATCAGCTATGATTCTGCACTGGAACAATATAAACTCGTTGAAGAGATTGGCATAACAGAAACAAATATGAAGGTCACTGCTCCTGTATCCGGCATGATCATAAATAAAAATGTCGAAGAGGGAGAAATGGTCGTTTCCAGCGAGTCATATTCCGGCGGAACAGTACTCATAACCATTGCAGACCTTTCCCAAATGATCATCCTTACGGATATAAATGAAGTTGATATTGGCAAGATATCTCTCGGAAGAGATGCTAAAATCACTATCGATGCTTTTCCGGATAAAAAATATAGCGGTAAAATCATACATATTTCACCGATGGCAGCGATTGCGAGCAATAATATTCGAACATTTCAGGTGAAGGTTTCTATCGAAGAAAATTTGAAAGACCTTCGCCCGGGCATGAGTGCGAACGTGACAATTATTGGTAAAACAAGGAATGAGGTTATCACGATCCCAATACAGGCAATATTTCAGGATGATGACGGCAACGACGTCGTCTATATCGTAAAATCTGACACACTTATTACAGCTTCAATTGTAAAAACCGGCATCAATGACCTTCAGAAAGTGGAGATCGTGGAAGGTGTCGCAGAAGGTGATACTATATCTCTGGTAGAAAAGTATGATCCAAATCAGGGAGGAGCGGACTCAAGGCGTAGAATAAGAATGCATTAATAATACACATATATGGATGTGGAGGAAAAAAAATGATGAAAAAAGTCGAACTCTCATTGAAGAATCTAGACGAAGTCTTTCCCGACGAATTCACGGAAGAACAGAAAGCTCGTGCGAAAACAATTTTTCTAAAAAAACTCGCTGAACTATCTCATCGTTTTTACAATGGTAAGATCCAGACTGTACCGAAAGCTGCCGTTTTTGGTTTCAACTGGTTCAACGTGTGGTACACACCGGGCGTGTCTAAAATATCAACCACTATTCGTGATGATAATGACACTTCTTTTGAACTTTCAAACAGAGGTAATCTCGTTGCTGTGGTAAGTGACTCAACACGTGTGCTGGGGGATGGTGACTGTACTCCTCCGGGAGGTCTCGGGGTAATGGAAGGAAAGGCATTTCTAATGAAATATCTTGGCGGTGTTGATGCTGTTGCGCTTTGTGTGGATAGTTATAATGAAAAAGGTGAACACGATCCTGATAAGATCATTGAATTTGTGAAGATGTGCCAGCCCAGCTTTGGAGCGATCAACCTCGAAGATATTTCTCAACCCAATTGTTATAAGGTTCTGGATACGCTTCGTGAAGAGTGCTACATTCCGGTATGGCATGATGATGCGCAAGGTACTGCCTGCGTAACGCTTGCAGGTCTTATCAATGCATTGAAATTAGCTAATAAGAAAATCGGGGATGTAAAAATTGTTTATTTAGGAGCAGGTGCTGCAAATACTACGATCGCCAGGATAATTCTTGCTGCCGGTGGTGACCCAAAGAAGATGATAATGTTCGATTCCAAGGGGGGACTGCATGCCGGCAGAGAGGATATCAAAGCCGATAAACGCTTTTATCGAAAATTGGAGCTCTGTGAAAAGACAAATCCTGACAGGATCAGTGATTTTGCTGAGGCCTGCAAAGGTGCAGATGTGCTTATTGCACTTTCCAAACCAGGTCCTGATACAGTCAAGCCAGAGTGGATAAGCTCGATGGCTGATAAATCGATCGTCTTTACCTGTGCGAATCCCGTTCCGGAAATATATCCATACGCGGCGAAAGAAGCAGGAGCATTCATTGTTGCCACAGGACGCGGTGATTTCCCGAACCAGGTGAATAATTCAATTGGATTCCCGGGTATTCTGAAAGGTGCTTTGATGGTTCGTGCCAAAAAAGTGACTGATAATATGGCTATCGCTGCAGCTTATTCACTGGCGAACTATGCAGAAAAACGCGGTATCGATCCTGAAAATATTGTTCCCAAAATGGATGAAGCAAATGTCTTCCCTGAAGAAGCTGCCGATGTTGCAATGCAGGCGATCAAAGATGGTGTTGCCAGGATAACGATGACCCGCGAAGAGGCGTTCAAAATAGCAAAAAGAGATATTGATTATGCAAGAAACCTCACTGCTTCACTTACTGAGAATGGTTATATCAAATCTCCCGATCAGGATATGCTGCAGGATGCGTTGAAATGGGCTGTTGATCAGGTGCAGTAGATAACTACTCATAAATTTGATTAACTCGGCTTGAGGATTCTTAAGCCGGGTTTTTTATTTCTCCTTCACTACTACTGTTCCTGCTATAAGATTATGAAAGCCCTGGTGCTTTTTTGTAAAGAGAATAAGAAATATTCCAATAATCCAAAAAGAATTAAAAATTTTTTAAAAAAAATCGCACAAAAGCAGTCATATTAGCCCTTCATAAAACCAAATCTAATAATTTGATAACAAAAAAATAAGTTTTATATTATTTCATTGCTGTCCTAAATGAATCAAATATATCATTTTTGGACAGTTATATGTCCATAAGCACTATATGTCCTTTTTTCATGCAAGAACAACCCTCTTAATTACCTTATTATTCTTTTATTTGTCCTCTATTTTTACAACATTTCGTAAAATATACACAAATATGAAAATTCCGATTGCATTCCCAAGAACCATTGGAAGTATAATTTCTTTTACAAGCGCAATAGAATTTGCATAAGGTTTTGAAAGCAGAAGTATCAATATCATGTGGAAAAGCTCGAGGCACACAACAACAGTAATTGCCATCCAGTAGGAGAGTGATTTTTTAAAGGATTTGGAAACGAGTCCTGCGATCACACCTGCGAGAAGAGTCGCAAGAGAGCAGGGAAGCTGAGTAAAACCACCTAATAGAAAACGGTGCAATCCAGCCAGGAATCCTGTAATGATACCGATGACCGGTCCACCGATAAAGCCGGCAACAAATGGAGCCGTGTCACGGATGTTGGAGAGTGCCCCAACTACCGGAATACCCAAAGTCGTGCCATAGATACCGATTATTACGAAAAGGATTATTGTTTTTACCGAATCCCAGGGAGTTGCCTTACCTGTAAATACATTCTTAAAGGTTTCACTTTTGCTGAACAGGAAAAATATGAACATCACAAACAGACTTTCCTGAAGTAAACTGAACACGGATTTAAGGATCACTACGCTTTTTACAGGCGCAGCATTGAGTGTCGTAGCACACATAATTAGTAAGAATAATACAAGGAGCGATTTTCTCATTTCTGACCTTTCTATTTGTTGTTTAATGTATGATCTTCTTCGTTGAAGGTAAGGTCTGATGTCCATTCATAAGAACCGTTTTTTCCCTCAATTTTCCAGAAATCGTAGTTGCCGAATTTTCTATCCCCAGCTTTGTTCAATACTGTCCAGCCAGTGCATCCATAATATGAATTTGCAGTGTGTATGAAGGCATCAGCGAGCTCTTTGGGGTCCCCGGTTCTTGTAACAATGTGGGATAATGCAGCCAGCCAGCATGCGTCATACGCTACTGAGGAATAAGTCGAAGGACTCACATCGTATTTATTCATGAGCTGTAATCCGAGAAAATGAGCTTTTTCAGTTTCTTGAGGACTGTACATCGGGTTGATAAAGTTGATATCGATCGATGTTTGAGCTGCCCTATTACTTTTTCTGATATCTTCGTTTTTAGCAGTCCCGTCACTTCCAAACCATTGTAGTTTCATAAGGATTGGATGTTCGGAGAGCACTTCAAAAATGGGAATAGACTCATCAAATGCAAGGAAGTATATACATAGTTCATCGGGTGAATATCTTTTTAATGACTTTTTTACGAGAGCATCCAACCGGGTTATATACTCATCAAAATCCTTGGAGAAAGGATCATAAGCGGTGCCCTCAATGAACTGTATTGAAGTGTTCTTAAGATTTTCACCCATTGCATTAATAAGACCTTTGCCCCAGATATCATCCCTCCAAATTGGCAGCACAGCTTTATAATGCATACTCTCCATTAACGTTACTATTGCAACTGCCTGATGAGTGTCATCCGGGATCAGCCGGAAGATAAAATCGTTTGCAACTGCGAGTTCTGGAGCTGTGCTTTCTGTGCTGATGACGATCAGATCATTCTCGTCTGCAAATGGCTTGATGGCAGAGAGTTCGGAACTTGCCTGAACCCCAATAATCGTTTTGATCCCTTTTGAATGCATCAACTTTGCCTTGCGTAATGCAACTATTGGGTCTGTTTGAGTATCTTGAAATTCGATATGAAAAGCATAAGGTTTTCCTATGCATGTCAGATAGGAGTTGATATCCTGCTCTGCGATTTCGCATGCTACTTTAACAGATGTGCCAAATGATGAAAGATCTCCGGTCAGGGAAAGAAGCGCCCCGATAGTGATATCTTTTTTAGTGGAACATCCGGCAAAAATAAGCAGTAGTAAAAGCAGGTTGAAAATAATAATTTTTTTCATATGTTATCCTTTCAACTTTTTGATTATTTCAATTCATTTATTGCATCGTCGATCGTATTAAAGATCGGGAAATCGGAATGGAAATCGACGAGTTCCAGAACATGTAATATATCGTCATTCGCAGAACAGAGTGCGATAACACCATTGCTGTTAAGTTCGCGAAGAGCAAAGTAAAAGGCGCGAATGCCGGCACTGCTTATATATACAAGTTTTGAACAATCAATAAGGAAATTGTACTCCCCATCAAGGATGTATTTTATCAAACTATCTTGAAAATCCTTTGATGTGAAGGAATCGACCTTCCCCTCAACACTGATAATGCGTATGCCTTGTTCTTTATTTGTTGTAATGTGCATAATTGCTCCTCTTATTGCTTGCTGTAATACTGGATATCAAGCATTGTTATATCATCGGATTGTGGTGTCTTTCCGGAAAACTCATGAACTTTTTTTATTATCATTTTTAGTACTGTAAATGGACTTGAATCAGGTTGAGTTCGTAAAGTTTTTTCTAATTTATTTTCTCCAAACAGTTCATCCTTTTCATTTGTTGCTTCAGTTATGCCGTCTGTATAAAGGAATATGCTTTGATTGCCTGATAGCATTATTTCTTCTGAGGTATATTGAACGTTTTGCCGCAAGCCAAGTGGAGTTTTATGGGGAAGTTCGATTAATTCTATTTGATCTTTTTTGAGAAGATAGGGGGGATTGTGACCAGCATTCGTGAGTGAAATGTGCCCAGTCGCAACATTAAGAATTCCTAGCAAGAGCGTCAGGAACATACAATGTTCATTATCATGATAGAGTTCGAAATTCACTTCGGAAATAATTTCTGCAGGAGATGGAATGCCGGCTTGTCCTTTTTTGAGTAGCATGCTTGTGGCGCGTATCAGACTCTTACTTCGAGCCATGAAAAGAGCGGCAGGCACTCCTTTGTCGGACACATCTCCTATCAAGAAGCATAGGTGATTATTATCGATAAAGAAGAAATCGTAGAGATCACCGCCAACTTCTTTTGCAGGTTCGAGCAATGCGTAGATATCAATCTCATTCCGTGCAGGGAAAGCAGGAAATGTTTGAGGAAGCATGCTCATCTGAATTTCATGAGCAATTCGGAGTTCGCTTCTTATTTTCTCGTTAGCAGCAGTGGTTAGTTTGAGATCGGTAATATATTGTTGAAGAGTTTTCTCCATACTGATAAAGGTCTCTGCAAGCTGTCCCATTTCATCATGGGAGCTTCTCGTGAGGTGAGTTAACTCTGTCGAATCAGTTGTACCAAAATTGTTTTCCGTAAGCTGCCGGGCGTGTGCTGTAAGGATTTTGACAGGTTTTGTGAAGCGGCGGACAATAAAAAAAGTGATCACACATGCTATAAGTAAGGCAGCAAGTGTAATGAAGATTTCCCTATGAAAGAGGCGTCTTGCTGGTTCCCTCATTTCATCAACATACAATGCGGATACAATATACCAGTCGAGCGGTTCAAAGAGATCAACATAGGCGATTTTTTTGTAGTTCAAGTTACCCGGATGTCCAGGTTTATCCCAGAAATAAGTATAGGGTTTATCGGGATTTTTTGATGCTTCAACAAGATGTTCGTAATGCTCAATACCCATTCCCGGAATATCTACATCGTCAAAATCAACACCTTCCATTGTGGGGTGGACAAGAAAAATGTGGTTATTATCGAAAATGAAAAAATACCCGTTCTCCCCGATACGGATCTTTGAGAATGTTTTCCGAAATTCGCTAAGAATTTCTTCAAGCTTACTCTCTATATCTTTATCAATATCATCGATGTACACGCCGGTTCCGATAATCCAATTCCATGGTTTGAAATAGTAATTGTATGTGAGCTTCTCGACTGGTTTTGATTCATCGAGGTGGATATACCAGAATGACTCAAAACCATTTCCAGACTCAAGCATTTTTCCCTTGATCATCTTCAGCGGGTAGTTACCTTTCACATCCTGGTATTCTGTCATGTCCTTGCCCTTGATGTTCGGGTCAGGATGTGAGATTGCTGTAAGATCGGTATCATATATATAGAAATAATCATTATTTCCGTAACGGAAATTCTCAACGCTCTCGAGGGCAAATGCTTTTGCATCCTGCTCTGAAAGAATTCCCTTTTCATAAAGCGAATGGTAATAGTCTATGTCTGAAATAACGATCCCCGTGACGTTTTTGATCTGCTCTTTGTATCGGTTCAGTGCATATTCTTTATGAAAAAGCAAACCACGATATTCATTATCAACATACAAAGAAATGAGTTTCCGCATATCATGAACTGAGGCAGTGACAGTATTCCACATGATCTTCTCGACTTCATGCTGGGTGAGCAGCATAAATGCAATAGTTGTGCAAATAAGTATGACAAGAATGAGAAGGAGCATCTTGGTAGTGAAAGAAAGTGATCGCAAAGTAATTTTCATCGTAATTTTATAGCCCTTGAATTGCTGTTGGATTAATTGCTTTTATTTAAAACTTTACTGTCTTAAAGATGTTATGGTGTCAAGAATAATAATTTTAACGTTGCATACCCCCAAAATTTTTTCAGACCCATGACACTTTTGGATAAGAACATGATATATACTTATGCGAATATAAAGAAATTTACATTCCGCACCTATGGTGCTAATATCATTATTGGTTCCGGGTTCTTAGAGCTGACACTCACCGTTACAAACATATCGTTCCTATCGGAACTTTAAATTTAATTTTACATTCATAAAATTCTACACCATAGGTGTTGAATATTTATAACCGGATGCGTAAGCTTCCGATAAGTGAATAAAAGTCGCAGAGCGCCATAAGTGCGATATATTATTGTAACTTATGCTATTCTCTTGTCGTGCTTCGGTTGAAAGTAATTGCAAAAAAAATGGTGGTATTACGGTAGAGAAATAGTAGTTATGGAGAATCCATTTACAAAAGATGGGTTGCCGGTTTTTATACTGACAGCCCATCTTTTTTAAGAATTGGAATATGATTTTATCTAATCAGCACACACTTCCCGGTATTGGTCACTTCATTATTAACCTTCAGATTGTAAAAATAAATCCCGCTCGGAACTTCTTGATCAGTATCATCTTTTCCATTCCATGCAACTGAGTGTGTGCCTTTATTGAGGGATGTGGATGGTAGAGTTTTTATTCTTTGACATTTCAGATTGAAAATCTCGATCGAAACATGTGCTTGTGATCCTATAGCAAAAGAGATAGTCGTTGAATGAGTAAAAGGGTTAGGAAGGTTTCCAATAAGATTGCATGCAGCCACTTCAATTTGCGGGTCCTGTGCAACACCGATATATATCGGATCAAAATCAACAATCCCGTATGAAGGATTATCATTTCCGTCAATAATAGTTGCAGCGATTTCAGTATAATTATCACTATCCCAGGAATTATTTTCCGCTTTCATGTCCAAAGATGATCCGTTGTAAACGCTGAAAGTTGTACCGGTTCCATCGATATTGTCGTGGATATTATTTTCACCATCATCATTGGTGTTCAGATTGCCAAGATCCCCAAGATTTGATGTTGCATTATTGATACAGTAGAAGCCGCAAAAGTTGAAAGCCACCTCATTTTGTACAAACGTGCCGTTTGTGCCAGAGCCATAGAGCATAACTCCTGCACCGGAGTCGGGATCACCGGCAATAAAATTATTACATATCTCATTATTCTTATAATAGCCCTGCCCATTGTAGAGATATACGCCGGTAAGATTGTACTCTATTACATTATTTTCAACATGGGGAGCCATCTCTCCATAATTATAAAGATTAGCCAGAGTGATACCCTGCTTGTCATTATGATGGATGTGGTTGTTTGTGATCGTTGGATTGCATTCACCGCTTGAAGTCTGAATAGAAAGCTGGATTCCTGGCCAATAGGTTGTTCCCTGCCCGCAATGAGTGATTTCACAGTTATCAATTAAAACATTTGAATTTTCTGTAATGATTATTCCGCACTGTTCGCAGTTCGAGATTTTAGAATCTGAAATTTCCATATAGGAAGGATTCTCATCACCCATTGCAGAGAAATTCACTGCTTTTCTGTGATCATCAAAAAAGCAGTTCATTATGATTACCCGAGCACCTACCGAATGAATGCCATATCCATTGGTATCGCTGGTATTGGAAATCCTACAATACATAAAATCGTTTTGGTTTATCTCATCCTCCAGACGGATGCCTTTCCATGTGGTTGTACCTTGCCCATAAAATTTAATTGAATCGGAAACCGTTCCCTGTGCGGTGATATAACCTTCCGCATTAATAATGAAGTATCCCTGTACTTCGATGAGTACTCCGGGTTCGATAACAAGCGAGCTTCCGGAGGGAATAGTCACATCACCTATAACAAAATATGGGCTGTTTGCCAGCGACCATGTTCCGGATTGATTGCCCGATACATTCGTATCACATAATGCCAGGCATGGGATTAGAAATATGGCTATTCCAAGTAAAATAAAAAAAATTCTTTTTTGTTTCATATAGTCCTACCCAAATGGTTATTTGTGATATATATATTTCCCTCCCCAAAAAATGTCAAGGTAAAATTATATCAGAAGAATACTCTCAGTTGAAATTTTATTGGCATAGCAATTTCAGAGAATGAAAGAATGATTGGTATTCAAAAAAGGCGAATAAATATTTTAGCGATCTTTCTCATTTGGGATCGGCAAATTCTCTGCCGCACAAATTTCCTTTAATCTGTCAAACGACCATTCAGCTTGATAATTGAAGAAATAACCATACGGTTTTTCGAGCATTTCGATCAAATTCAGGGTATCATTATCTATATTTTTTTGACTTGACGATTTGATTTTTTCCAGATCCTTATCGGAAAGTTTAAGTGTTATAAAAGTCGAAACATTGCCCAATTTTAATTTGATCTGTCCCAAACCATCTTCGAGGATTTTTTTTCGAGCTCTGTTCACTTCGCGTTCGCCAACTTTATTTAGAACATTTGTATATTTTTCAAAAAGAACATATTCGTTCAACATAGCTGCGATCAAATCTTCGGAGAATGCATTCCAGAAAGCAACAGGATGCTGCTGGCAGAGAAACCTTCCGAGCATAAATGACCCAGCCGTATAACCCTTTAAATTTTTCTTTCTGCAAATTGGAATGATCGTCTTGAAAAGTTTGATTTTTCTCTCCAAGGACAGAAGTTGATAGAGTTTATGCTGATCCTGATGGCTTCCCAGTTCACTTTGTAAGAGTTGCTCAATGTAAATATTTGTATTGGAATCAACCCAGGAGTTCATTATTTTTTTCGCCTTTTCGGGATCCTTTTGCAGGTTATTCCTTATCAATTTTATCAATTCATCAATTTTCACGATATGTTCGACCTGCATATTTTCTATGAGTTGATCATATACCTTGAACGCCTTTGCCATATTCTCGAATACCGTTCTCTCCTTCTTTTTCATTTCCAGTTTTGCGCCTTTCAAATATCTTTGAAAACGAGCTGGTTTATAAGCTGCCTGTCCGCGAAAAATAGTATGTCTTTTACTGGAAATTGTGATACAATCTCCTTCCGAGATAATCATCCCGACTTCATTAATAAGATGATTTCCTTTCAGAGTAACACTAAACTTTTCCAGATTTAGAAAAGCTGGAACTCCATAACTGCGGCAAGCTGTGACAACATGAATTGCAGCCGGAGTCAAACTTAATATAGCATCAACCTCTGCCATAACCAATGTGTCGGAAGGAACGAAACTCTCTTTACATATACATACTTTTTCTCCACTTTTTTTGGCTTTAATAGCAGTGGCTGCAGAAAAAAATACTTTGGCAGAAACGGCTGTCCTAGGTAATATTGAAACTCCTTTGCAGAAAAATTTTAATGTTTTGAATGATCTGTCGTCGATTCGATCTGAAAATATTTGCGTGAGATGGTAGGGCTTGATCAATTCCATAACACGCTCGCTATCAATAATCTTTTTCTGATAGAGATCGATTGCAGAAAGAAGAGTCGCTCTTCCGGTCAGCTCGGAGGTATTTAGTTGCAATACTGCAAAGAGATAGGCGTCATCATAAGATTCCGCAGCAAATTCTACTGTCACAGGAGACTTCAGTTTTTTCTCAAGCTTCCGGAGAAGCGGTTCAAAATGATAGACAGCCGGATACATGTTTTTGATAGATTTGCGATTAAAAAACTCATGGTCATTCGTTTCGATGAGTCCGGTCATGATCTCCTCACCAAAAATATTGGGCAGACTTACCACTTGAATACCCAGACCTGTTCGGGCATGTCTGCTGTATAAAACTCCCGGGTAGGATTCGTCACCACGTACTGTCCACACCATTTTTTGCAGGATAACCGATGGAAATTTTTCTCCTTTGCGTATGAATGTGTGAAGTAAATCCTGATTATTTTCGAAGTATTCGTATGCTCGCCCCAAGAAAAAACAGACCTGATAAAATGCATCGTGTAAAAGTCGCTCATCTTGAATGGAAATCCGATTGTAATGATATTCGATCTCTTCATCAATATGTTCTACCTCGATGTTTTGCTCCGTCTCATATCCTCCAAACAGACTCAGCTCGAGAGTTCGAAGATTGCTTAAGTAGATTTTCTTTGAGACAGTCTTCCCCAAAATCGTACAGAGAACTGGGAAATTCTGCCTGGTCACGCCCACATTTAAAAAGGTGGGCATCAGTCCGGGAATATAAGAGGGCATAGCAGAGCGCATTGCAATGATCAGTGGTTTGTCTTCTGACCCAAACTTTTGAGAGGACATCTGTTCTATATTTTTTATCGCTTTATAAATATTTGCCTTTCTTTCTTCCTGCGAAAGAAGGTATGTGTTGGATGTGAGTACGCAAAAATCCGGGACAGGATATCCCTCTTGAATAAGATGCAGCAGGTTATTTCCCTTGTGACTGATCTGATTGATATCATACATGTTTTTAGTACAAGATGGCACGATTGATTCATTTTCTACGAAATCGAATTTCTGCAATTCTTTTCGTTTTTCTGCAACAAAATCACGAATTTGGCTTGTTAATTTTTTGGTAGCTTCGGAATCTTTGCGCGCTAAAAGGATATTTTCAAGAATTTCATGTCTGTTGGGATCTGGATTCATACAAAGATAAACACTTTCGCAATGAGTCAGGCGGAGTGAGCCCGATTCGCCGTTTATAAGATTATAATCCATTTCCACTGGCAAAAAACCAGGTAACAGGTTATTATCCTTTATCATATCTCCATTAATGAAATGCTGAACTACGTTGAAATTCAGGTAATTTCCTCTAAATTTGTATGTTTTTAACACCATACTCCTATCTAATGTATATCCCTAAATAATGTGCAAGATTATTATATGCAAAATATTCTTTCTGGAAAGACCGGGGGTGAAGAATTGTGTATTGGGAGAATTTTTATCAGGATAAAGAAGATGGGTTTTGTTCACGGTTTATTAAAAAATGATTGTATACGATGTTCCATCTTTCTGATTCAATTTTAATGTTCCATTCAATTGTGAAACAAGATCCTGAATAAGCTGAAGTCCGAGGGATGACTGTCCCGCATTTTTAAGACCTCCGGTAAACCCAACACCGTCATCTTTTATTTTCAACTTATTTTTGCCTGCCTTGGTTTTTTTCATGGAGATGTAGACTGTTCCGGTTTTGTCATCCGGAAATGCATGTTTGAAAATGTTGGTCAGTATTTCATTGCAGAGAAGACCGCAGGGCACAGCTTGGTTGAGATCGAGCGTAATGGGATCTGCATCAATCTCAAAATTGATCTTGCTTCCCGGCAGTCCTGTTGAATTAAAAAGCGTACTGAATAACTCTTTAATGTATTCTTTAAAATTTATATCGATAAAATTCTCGGACTCATATAACTTTTGATGTATGATTGCCATTCTCGCCAAAACGGATATTTACCAGCTGTTCTATAGTAGAAGATTTCAGTTCTTCAATATAGCTATCGTAATAATCGCCAGTAGCAATTACCCAATCATAGGGTTCAAAATATTTGACATACGTAAGTTTCAGATAAGGTTTTCTTGAAGGATCGTTTGGGATCGGACGATAATATTCTAAAAATCCTTCGCCTTGACTCTTTGCTTTATTGATGAGTTCACGGACAAAATAAAAACCATTTATGTCCTTCTGCTCCAGTCGGTTGCCACCCTCTTCAGGTTCGATGGGATTGTTGTTTTTGTCAGATTGGAGGAGCAATGCGGTTCCCTCGCCAGTTGTTACAGAATAATATCCTCGACCTGAATTGTGCTTAAGAGGACGCAATACCGAGAGCATTAGTTTTTTAAGCTCCAGCTCTGGCATGGAATATCTGTTTTCATAGTAAAGGTGTTCGACGATATCGTAACCCTGATAAAGGTGGGATCTTATCTGATTTCTTAGATTTTCCTTGGACTTGTTAATACTCAGAGTGATAAATTCAATTGAGTTATGAACCTCATACTTTATGATCTGTTTGTTCTTTTCAATGAATTGTTCCCGGATATCATGGCTTGATTGAGAGAATTGTATGTATTCCTGAGAAATAAGAAAATATCCGAGCATCGCAATGGAAAGGGTTGTAACCAGCAGCATGCTTATGATGAATAGTCTTGATACGCTTCGGGCTTTTTTCTTCATATTCAGAAAATATTAATGTTCAAAATGAATGGTGAGAATAATCTTGTTTTTTTCTGTTTTGGAAGATATTGCATCTGCATTCTGTTTGATAAGATAACTGGCAAGTTCGATTGCAGCACTCTCTTGTGTCATCAAGCTCTCTTTTGATGGTTTTTTTTCAGGGAAGACCAATTTTTTTCCTCGGTATTCGATGGTAACGTCCAAATTGAACTCATCAAAGCTGACCTGCATCACAATATCCTGTGAAGCTAAAGCAAGATCGGGCGTACTTTCCATAAACTCATTCATTACAGTTATTGCTTTGAAAATAATATTTGGACGAGCGCCCCATGAACCTCCCGCTTTTTGCATGAAGTTAAAAATTTTATCCGATGATTTTTGTCCGGCGGTGAGCATTAGTTTTAATTTTTTCTTTACGCCAATTCTCATAAGAAGGTTAAGTACTACAGCAGTCACAGCACCTAAAGATAGGGAAGAGTGGAAAATCGGTTTCAGCCATGAATGAATATTAACATAAGCTAGCGGAACCATATCGGCACTAAGTCCGAAGATTAGTGCCACACCTACCACAAATATCTTTCGCGAATCCAGCATCCTGCTCATGATAATTTGAAAGCCGGAGATTATCATGAAACTTATTGCATATATAAGTGTTGCTCCCATTACGGGCTTTGGCATAATGATAAATATATTCGCAAGTTTTGGAAAGAAACCGAGGAAAATGAGAATTCCTCCTGCGCTGAATGCAATAGTTCTGCTGGTCGCTCCTGTTGCAATGGAAAGCCCAACATTTGTCGATGAAGTGGACTGCCCGAAACCTCCGAATATTCCCGGAATTATACCTCCAAGGCCATCTGCAAGAATACCTTTTGAGATGGATTTCATTTCGGGGCGTTTCCAATTTGCATCATTTATTTTCTGGCAGGTAGTAAGGTCACCAACTGTTTTCAATGCCGAACAAAGCGCTGCTATGATAAAAGGTATAAGCAATTTGGGATCAAAAGCCCAGGATATGTGCTTAAGATAGGGGGCATCAATGACCTTGGAATGCATTATTTTCTGAAAATCTGCCACTGTGAATAAGCCAAATATATATGCAAGTACATAACCTGAAACCATACCTATCAGACAACTATACAGGCGCAGTTTTCCTTTGCCGAAAACGTTTAATCCTATCATCAGGAGCAGAACAGAAATTCCTACAATTACTTCCGATGATGTAATAATAGTATCTGTATCACTCAGGCCGACAAAGCTTTTTATCGAAATAGGAATGATCGTTATGCCGACCATTGCTACAATAGTACCAGTTACTTCTGCTGGGAACAAAACTCGCAGCTTATGCATAAATTTTGAGAAGATGGATTCTACGACCCCTACAAAACCCGTCATGCCAAAGAGAACGGGAAAGCCGCCGCTTGCCATTGCCATAAATGATGCTTGTAAATAGGATGGACCGCACACCGAAGGACAGAGATATCCCGATCCCACAGGTCCTTTCTTGAGCGCTTGAATAATTGTCACAATACCGCTGGAAATCATTGTGATACTAATGAAGCCGCTGGCTGTACGCGGGTCAATGCTTGTGCCTAAGTGGTTGACGATCATGACAGGAAAGATCATGGCGATGAAGATTACAAAAACATGTTGCAATCCGAGAAAGATTGTTGTTGAAAGTGGTGGTTTATCATTCACGCCATAAATTAAATTTGCAGGTTTTTGTATCATATTGTGATCCCCCTCATTTTACCAGATCGGTTTCACATTTCACGCAATCTTTACCGAGTTTTTTTCCCATGTAAAGTGCACGATCTGCCTCGTTTATTGTTTCATCGATTGTCTTGCCTTGACGATGAATACTTAAACCAAAGGTTAGGGTAATATGGATATTTTTCCCATAGAAATTAAATACTTTAGAACGCACTTTTTTCCTGACCTTTTCTGCAAGGACAACAGCTCCGTCTAAGTTAGTCTGCGGAAGAAGCAGCAAGAATTCTTCACCGCCCCAACGTGAAACCGTATCCTGTTTTCTGACATTCATACACATGATATTTGCAAGAGTTTTTAAAACTTCATCTCCAGCATCATGAGCATAAGTGTCATTGATAGATTTGAAGTCGTCAATATCACATATAATTATCGCAAAGGGTTTTTCACTTCTTCCGAAGCGCCTTTTTTCGTATTTGATTTTTTCCAAAACATCACGTCGGTTTGAAAGCTGGGTGAGCGGATCGGTTCTTGCGAGAAGTTCGAGTTTTTTATTTGCATATTTTAATTTGTCCTCTGCAAGTTTTCTCTCTGCAATCCTTCCCAGTTGATCTGAGATCAGATGTAGTAGGCTTGATTCTTCTTTTGAGAAAGGTCCGGTGAAATCTTCATGACATTTCTCAAGGTAACCAACCTCAATCGAACCTATTACTTTGTTATATACTATAATATTATGGCTTATGTGCCATTGAGTTTTTATGTAATTTTTTGTTTTATATTCTTTATCTCCCCATGTTATCAGCACATAAGTGATCCTTGGATATTTCCATGATCGCACTATGATATTCAGGCTTTCATCAAGGATGGTTTCCATAGAAACTTTTTGATCTTGGACGATATCTGAAATATTATAGAGACAGTTCAGTTCTTTCACACGCTGGTTGAGCTCTTCCGTTCTTTGTTTAAGGGCTTCTTCAGCAATTTTCCTGTCAGCAATATTACGATAGATACCATAGACCGCGAGTTGTCCGCCTTCAGAAATAATTGGAGTTCCCAGAATAGACACATCAACAGGGGTTCCGTTTTTATGCCAGCGTATCGACTCCAGAGCGACTGTTTCACCTTCAGCGATTTTTGCTGTTGTGTTTTTTGCCTCTTTTTCATATTCCCCATGCGTGAGGAGTTCGTCGATTTTTTTATTCCGAACTTCCTCAATAGTATACCCAAAGGTTTTCGTAAATTCCTCATTCAAGCGGAGGATGTGGCTACCATTGTCAACGAGCACAATCGCCTCGGGTGAATTTTCAAAAAGCTGCTCAAAATACGCCCTTTCGATCCGCTGTGCATCTTCGGCACGCTTGTGAGAAATGGCTATTGCAAGCTGCTCTGATACAAATTCCAAGATCTCGAGATCATCCTTTGTGTAGAGGTTTTCGTTTTCATAGCTCTGAACAGCTACAACTCCGATAACTTCACCTTCGACCTTCAGTGGAACGCCAAGCCATACTTTTGATATTGATCCAACGATTTCAACAAGCCCTTTTGCGGTCATTTCATGATAGAGTTTTTCATTAACGAGCATGGGTTTTTTATGTTTAATAACGTAACCCGTTAGTGTTTTTCCAGCCGGGAAAGAGGTGAACTTATCTTCTTTATCAATAATATAGGGGAGAGAGATGGTATCGTTTGCTTTGTCATATAATGCGACATAGAAATTTGTTGTATCAATTATTTCACCCAGATGCTTCTGTATCGAATGAAGAAGTTCCTGGATGTCATCTGTTTTGTTAACAGCATTTGAAATATTATAGAGAGCATTCTGAACCTTGAGTGCCCTTTGTGTAACTGTAATATCTCTAAAAACCAGCACAGATCTTGTCGTTTTTCCGGAGATTTCCAAAATCGGCGAGATGCTTCCGTCTATTATTTTTGAGGAGCCATCTTTGGCAAAAATAGTAGAAGGATGTATTTTCGTTAGTTTTTTGACCTTTGAGGGGTTTTCAATAAGCCTACATAAGTCTCTGTTTGTGTCATTATAAGTAAGCTGAAAGACCGATTTCAGAGATTCTCCTTTTATGTCATCAAATGAACATCCTGTAATAATTTCACCGATATTATTTATATAAAGTATGTTGCCTTTTTTATCTGCAGTGATGATACCATCGCTAATGCTTCGGAGTGTGGTTTGAAGCAGCTGTTCATTTTCTCGGATCTTTTGTTCAAGAGCATATCGTTCAAGCGCTATTTCAATACCAACCAAAAGCTCTTTCTTCTGAAAGGGTTTGATAATATATCCGTATGGAGCTGTTTCTTTTGCGCGTTTGAGGGTGTCCTCATCGGAATAGGATGTTGCAAAGATTATCGGTACTTCAGTTTCTTTTAAAATTTCTGCTGCTGTTTGTATGCCGTCAATATCACCACCAAGGACTATGTCCATCAAAATAAGATCAGGTTTTTTATCAGCAACAGCTTTGATCGCTTTTTCCCCCGAAATGCAGATACCCACAACACTATAATCCAGCCCTTTGAGCATAGCTTCAATATTTTTCGCTACAATTATTTCATCTTCTACTATAAGGACATTAGTTTTTGTCATCAGCACTCTTTTCTAATTATTATCTGATGTTAGGGAAGATTACATTATTTCAGTAACATTACATAGATGATCCCAAAGTATTGTTCTGCTGAAGAAACCGGTTCCAAAATGAATATTGCACTGTCACCTTCGAGAAGGTTTTTTTCAAAAACAGCAGATTCTTTATTATCTACTACACTGATAAAATCTTGATATCGTTCATTTATGCTGTCATGTGTCTCACGATAATTATAATTTATAAGTGAATGTTCCTGTGGGATCCCAAAACGGCTTGTTGCTGAAGTGTCTACCCACTGGATACTGTAGATATATGGATATGAAGTGTAGAAATTTTCAAAGCATTTTTTTATACTTTCTTCGTCATTTTCTGAAAGTGCTGTGAGCAAGTCTGTTCGCTGGACGAAATTCTTAAGATTTTTCTGGATATATTTTACGGATTCTTTTGATCCTCTTTGGGCTTCAGCACCGGATAAAGCAGAAGTGAGCACCAGTTTCCACTGCATATCATACAAACCGGCTGTTTCCCAGAAACACAACTTTTCGACTGGCTCTGTCATGGTATTCGAAAGGAAAGTGTAGGAGCCATAACCGGAATTATTTTCAAGGATCTCTTGCCCGAGCGTGCGTAGATTTTCATAGGGTTGATACATCTCGTCAGTAAAAAGATTTTTTCCGATCTCTTTTTCGTTGCGATCATAGAGGATTATTCCATCATTTTGCATGACCCAGATGTTCACGGGGATGCCTTTAATAATAGGTTTGATGATATCAACAAGCATGGAGTCCGGACGTATCAGCATACTAAGTGACCCGATAAAAGTGTTATTTTCTGAAAAAATTGGAAATTGAATATCAACTGCCTGGAAGCCCTCTACAGCCATGAAAGCATTACTCATTACAGGTCTGTGGGCTTGATGTATTTTTTGCACATGTGCCTGATCATTGATATCAAATCCTTCAAATGATTTGAATTCTTCCGGTTCGACCGCGATCATAATACCGTTGGTGTCAACAATGCAACAGTCCACAATAAAAGAGTGACGGGAATGAATACCGATCAAAATATTTCGAACTGAATCGCTGGAAAGTTCATAGGAAGAAATCTTTTGTGCTGCATTTGCAAAATCTTTATCAGCATGAGCCAATTCGGACTGCACTCTTTCTGTAACCATTCCCAGCACGATCGATTGGGCTTTTTCTGAGGGTGTCATACCTTGCTGTGGACGAAGGACATTTTTAAGAATGATCACAGATACAACAATTACAGCAAGTACAATAATAAAAGGGATAATTTTTTTCATATTTTTGAATTATTTGGGTGGATAGTAGCAGCAACCAACGACAAGGATCTCTCCATCCACAAGAGCTTTTTTCAGAATTTCAAGTTCTTTTTTTACGAAAAGCTGTCCGTCAGCATCTTTTAGTTCCATAATGTTCGTTCCTTCAAGGTGGGGGAAAGCCGCATTGAGAAGTTCGTTTCCTTTCAAGTCTTTAATAAAAATATAGGAATTCATAAACCTGTAGGGTCCTGATGTACTTCTCAGTTCACCGAAGGCACCTTTGCCTTTGTCTTCCAGAAGTGCCACTGCCTGATCAACATTATAAACGGCGAATACCTTATCGACAGGCATTTCATACAAGCCGCTGCCCACAAGATATGCTTTACCGTTAGGTGCGACTGCTTTTTTTAGAAAAGTACTTTTCCAGATTGGGATTTCACTATTCGGTTTGGGCCACTGGTAATGCACCCATCCTTCACCTGTTTTTCCGGAGACCGCTTTCACGAATAATTTTCCGATAGGTTTGCCATTTATGTCTTTGAGGTCAAGCATGTTTTTCCCTTCACCGGATATATCTGGTGGGTAAACATAACGCATTCCGTCCAGCCCCCAGATAAATATGTATAGATCGCCATGAATCCATTCACTGCCTTTTATCCTGAACTGAGGAAATGCTTCTTCCCCCTGTTTTTCAATGAGATCAACAGCCCCGTTCACAAAGGAAACGAGATCTTTTGTTTCTTTATAATCGTATTGAGAGGGGGTGCTTGTGCAGGCAAATAAAAATAGTAATGAAATGCTAAAAAAGAGGGATACAATATACGTATTTTTTTTCATGCTTACTCCTTAATGTGTAGTTTTGAAGGCAGACTACTTTAGAAAATATGTCAAGGATTTTGATATTAAGTCATATTATATTACTGGTGATGACATCCTGCATTAAAGCCAATTTTTTTCTCAAGCACTAGCTTAAGCAACCCCTAATTATTAGGAGTGATATTTTTGATGTCTTCTTTCTTACTGGTGTCAAGAGGCAGATGAAGAAAGTTTTTGCCGAGTTTAGAAAAATCTATTTCATCCAAATACAGGGCTCGAACGCGACGGTTGTGCTGAGTGTGATAATAGAGCACCCGCTCGGAAAGGTCCCATGCCGTAGTCCATATCGTAGAACTGCGCATACCCTCCAAGTCGCTGGAAGTATCAGAGCCCTCTGCAGCGCCGAGAGGTAGATTGAAGTTATCGAGAATTCGGAATACTTCATACACAGTTTCTGCTGAGGTGGGGGTAGGTCGTGCAGTTTGCGTCCATGCAACAGCACGCACAAATCGTGATGGCGGCGTATTGTCTCCAGGCAATCCGATCATGCCGCTTCCTGCACCCATCGGTGCAAAATCAAGATCCTCGATTTTTTTGTCTGGAAACGCAATCGGTGAAAGATTAATATAGTTCCGCAGATTAGTCATATGCCAGTCATAGGTTGGACCATTTGTAATAACGCCGAGAGGATTATCAAAAATTATCATTTCACCATTGTGAAATTCAATTGTGATAGAGTTGCCTTTTGGATCGGTAACCATCCAATGTGCAAATACGGGAATTCCTATTTCTTCTTGAACAACAGGCACAACCCTTACTTTTTCCATGCCCTGGCGCACTTCATCAATCGTTGCAAAAAGTGATAGAATATAGTTTGTCACGTCGAGCGCTGTGATGGTAATGTCTGCTTTGTCCTTTTCATAGTTTGGGTAACTGGCAAATCCTTTGTGGTAGAAAAGACCAGCTGCCAGACTTTTCTCGTTCATGCCATCCGCGATATAATCCTGTCCAACCATGTCGAGCCCGACAACACCATATTTTGCTTTCCATTTCTTGCCATTTTCCCCATCCGGGGTTAAGCCCGTGAAAGCATATCCTTGAGGAATAATGGTTACACGTGATTGCAGATCAAATTTCCCCCATTCCATCGTGCGACCGTAAACAACACTATTATCAGTTGCGATCAATCTAATACCTGTGCAGGCAAGGACAGAATTAGTAAGGATTCCAAATATAAGCAGAAATCCTAAAAGTATTGGGATGAGTTGTTTCTTATTCAATGTCATTTTTGTCTCCTTCTGATTTGAATTTGTTTATGATATATCACATTGTTCAAAATATTAATAATCTTAAAATTTAAATGCAGTAATACTAAATTGTGATATTTATTTCTTATTGGGCTCATATTTAATTTTTGCTTGTGTATATCAAGATTTTTTTAACGCCGCAATAATTTGTTTTACTTTATATATATCTATCGGTTTCTCAAGAAAACCAACAGGATTCAGTTTTAGTGCGCGTTCTTTTATTTTCTCTGTAGCGTAACCGCTCATAAATATGATAGGGATTTTCTTTTTCATAAGTATCTTTTCAGCACTTTCAATTCCATCCAGACCATTTGCAAGACGGATATCCATAAGGATCAAAGAAGGATTTTTCTGAAGTGCGATATTTACAGCATTCTTACCTTTTGCAGTCATATCGAGAACATCCACACCGGCTTTTACTAAATTAATCTTTAGACTTCTTGCTACAAGGATTTCATCTTCAACGATTAATACTTTGAATGAGTCTTCCATGATCAAATCCTTTCTTTATATAATTCTTTTTTCAGTACAATTTTGCAATACAAACCGTTCCGGGTTTCAAAAATAATTTCACCACCTAGTTGATATTCGACCAAACCAATTGCTGTTTCTAATCCCAAACCGATAATTTTTTTAATGTCAAATTCTAGCGGTAAACCGATTCCGTTATCAGATACATCGAGAATTATTTCATTTTTCGGAGTCAAATATAAATTCACTTTAATCTCGCCACTTTCTTGATTGGGGAATGCATGTTGGACCGCATTGGAAGTCAGTTCATAAAAAACAAGCCCCAACGGAGCGGCAGTATCTACCAGTAGATTTATATCTTCCATTTTCGTGTGGAAAGATATTTGATTTGACAATTCACTATAACTTTGTTTGACTAATGTAAGAATATCGATAAGGCAGTCTTTCAAATTAACATGAGACAAGTCCTTTGATTCGTAAAGTTTTTGATGGACGATTGCCATGGCGTGTATTTTATCATCTAAATTCTGGAATACAGCTTTGATTTTTTGATCATCAAGTTTTAAGGCATGCAGGTTCATCATAGAACAAATAATCTGCATATTGTTCTTTGTCCTGTGATAAAGTTCTAATAGCAATTTTTCTTTTACTTTCAGATTATTTTGAATTTGCTGCTTTGCCTGTTCCAGTTCATGAAATTTTTGTTGCAGTTCATGTGTCCGTTGATCAACTAGATCTTCTAATAATAAGGCGGATTTTTTCTTTATTCGGTAACGATAATAAAAAATAAAGGTGGTAAATAGAGCAACCGTTAACAAAAATAAAAGCTGAACCATTTCCGAGTGCGATTTTTCCAATTTAAGTTTGTATGCCTGGCCTTCCTTTTCTTTTTTCTCAGTTTCATATTTTATTTGCATCTCAACAATTGTTTCACTTAATTTTTCAGAAAATTGCTTCTTTGTTAATTTTGCATAATCCTTTAAATACTCCAATGCTTTAGGATAATTTTCTATTAATTCATAATACCATGAAAAAAATTGTAAGTTGTCTCGGATCAATCCTTGGTTATCGAGTTTTTCTGCCAAATCCTGTGATTCAAGCAAATACGGATAAGCTTTGTCTGGCTCATTGTGATATAAATAATATTCTGCTATATTATAAGTCGTGATAGCAATTTCCCACTTATTATCCAATTCGCGAACAATTTCCAACGATTTTAAGCGGTATTCCAGAACATTATTCATTTCTCCTAAATCAAAATATACATTTGCAATGTTATTGTATATCTGAGAAATACCCATTTTATAATTGATTTCTTTTCTTATTGTCAGAGATTTGGAAAAATAGTCTAACGCTTCATCGTACCGTTTTGTTTTAGCCATAACATTACCTAAATGGTTTAACGCCATGGATATTCCTTGTTTATCTCCAAGCTCTTTTCTTATCTCCAAAAGTTTTTGAAAATATTCCTGTGCTTTATCAAAATGATTCAAATAAAAATTTGCCTGTCCGAGATTGAGAAAAGATTGTGCAATTCTGTCTTTATCATTTACTTGTTCAGCTATATCTAACGCATTCATGAAATAACTCAAAGATTTTTGAGTTTCATCAAGTTGATTGTAAGCCACCCCTAAATTATTGAATGCATCTGCTTTTGATTTTTGATCGTTTAATTTATTTGCCAAATCAAATGCCTGGTTTGCAAATGTGATCCTTTCATTGGGAGGTAATTCCCAATAACACCCAGCTAATTTATTGAGTATTTTTAGTTTTTCTATACCCTTTACATTTTGCAATTTATTTTTAAGTGTATCTATTTCCTGAGAATAAGAAGGAATTACATTTATACAAATAAGAAACATAATGGTTAAAAGCATTATTTTTTTAACAGACATACATTACCTCCCTACACCAATGAAGTATTATTTAATCTGAATTTTAATGAAATATATTTTGTTTCAAAATTTAACCTCACAATAAATTGTGAGACTTGCAGGATTACATCCTTATACCTTTCAAGATAATATTTCACTTTAATTTCTCTTTTTAAAATCTTATCATAACTTAATTTATTACAAAATAATATGTCAATAAATAAAATCTAATTCTTGAGCAGACATGTATCGAATGAGCGGGGGCTCCAAACATAAACAGGAATCCAAATAAAATAGGGATGAGCGATTTTTTGTTCAGTTTCATCTTTGTCTCCTTCTGTTGTGAATTGGTAGGATGAACCAGAATATTTTCGAATTGAATAATATATCTTTCATTTTAACGTAGAAAGGAAACTCTATTCCATATGTGTCAAATATTTCACTCTTTTGAAATATGCAGTTGGAAGTGTGAACGTAACGGTATTTAGGATGCGGGTATTTATCCACGCTTTCCGTACTTTTTTCTCTTGTCTTTACTCTCTTTTTTATTCTTGGCATGAGTGATCAGCGGTTTTTGATGCTTCCCTTTGAAACTCATTATGATCTTTTCTGCTTTATCAAAAGGAACAGTGATAAAAGAGAAGTTGTCCATAACCTGCACGTCTCTGATATCTTTGCCCTTGATGGAAACTTTTTTGGTGACGAGATCTACAAGTTTTCTGGCATCTAACTTGTCTTTCTTGCCCAATGCGACAAAAAGCCGTGCTTTACCCTGCCCATCAAGCTGCCTATCCTTTGCGCCGATTTCTTTTATCTCATTATACGCATCAGGATTGAGTTCTTCTTCAAAAGAATAGTGAAGTAAAGCTGCCAGTATTTCAGTCTCATTATGATCCGCAAGTAATTCCTTTGCCCAATTATAGAATTTCGTATCAACCTTTTTCTCAAGGATCGTTTTCAGGTCATCATCGATCTTTTTCTTTTTTGCAGTAATGATATCTTTTACGACAGGAACTTTTGATTTCTTAATATCAGTTTTGGCCATCCGCTGTATGAACATCATGCGCTTATATTCGCTGGGAGTAATAAACGTAATAGCAGTGCCCTCATTCCCTGCTCTTCCTGTGCGTCCTATCCGATGAACATAGGAGTCCGGATCTTCGGGGAGAGAATAATTTATAACATGAGAAAGGTTAATCACATCGATTCCACGTGCTGCCACATCTGTTGCAACAAGGATATTGGCTTTTTGTTTCTTGAATTTTTCCAGAGTTTTTTCTCTTTGGGCTTGTGTAATATCTCCATGAATTGCTTCTGCATCATACCCTCTATCATTTAAATGGGCTGCAAGATTATTCACATCACTCTTTGTTCTACAGAAGATCAGCCCGTAAAAACCGTCTTCGATGTCGATTATCCTGCATAATGCCTCGAATTTATCAGATGCCTTTACTTCGAAGTATATCTGCTCAGTCAGAGAACTTATCAGTTGCTCCTTTTTCACTGTCAGGTACTCATAACCTTCCATGTATTTGTGTGCGAGGTCTTTTATCCTTCGTGGTATCGTTGCAGAAAACAGCAGCGTTCTCTTTTGGGGATTTGTATGCTTCATGATCTCTTCCATATCGTCGACGAATCCCATGTTGAGCATTTCATCTGCTTCATCGAGGATCAGGTGATCAATTTCTCCGATCTTCAGTGTCTTTCTGTTAAGATGATCGATGATCCTTCCCGGGGTTCCCACGACAATATGTACACCTTTTTTCAGTCTGCGCAACTGTTGATCAATTGATTGACCACCATATATCGGCACTATTATAAGATTCTTGTCACCCTTGAGCGAATTGATTTCTTCTGCTACCTGAATGGCAAGTTCCCGCGTAGGAGTCAGAATAAGTGCCTGGACTGTATTCGAATTAAGGTTGATCATATCTATCAAAGGTAATCCAAATGCTGCTGTTTTACCAGTGCCCGTTTGGGCTTGAGTGATGATATTCGTGTCATTTCTGAGCATGACGGGAATAGTTATGATCTGAATCGCAGTTGGTTCTTCAAATCCCTTTTTATTTATTGCTTCCAGCGCATTTGCCGAAAGCCCAAGGTCACTAAATGTTTTTTTGTTTTTCATCTTTCTCTTTAAATTTTTTTTCTATTTATGGTTTGTTTAGATTTATAGTCAAATAAGAGTTAGGAGCTAGTAACTTTTCATAACATCGAACATACTGGCACCTCTTGATTAAACACGTTTCCCATAAAGTGTAAGATTACGGACAATTCTCATCGACTACCCAATATGGGTTGCCCTCTGCTTCTGTAAATGTCAAATAAAATCGCAAAGTGAAACCCAATACGAATTTTAGCCACGTGCTTCTTTCAGACCTTCTACAAGTTTTCGAACGACAACCATGCCGGGATCGTCAATTCCAATCGTCTTCTTGCCGTAGATACGTGCCCTTCCCTGTTTGCATGGGAGTCCCCTGAATTCATCCAGCGCTTTGGCTGCAGCTCGATCCGCAGCTTCCAGCAATGCATTGGTATCCTCAATTCCCACGAGTGCCTTTTGTATTGCAGCCAGCTCATCAAGTACTGTTTTGTCGCCAAGTTTGCTTTTGCCACGATGAGCCATTTTTTCGATACTCTGTTCCAGAATTTGTGGCAAGTGCTTCCAGTCGACTTTATTCTTGCTTTTAACTTCCTTTGCTGCTGCCATAATGCCTGTGGCAAACAGTGTTGCGAACGAGGAAGCACGCGTTCCGGTAAATGCCTGTGCGCATTTCATGAGTGCCATACCTACATCGTCAGGGAGTTCCCCGGAAACCTCGAGCATTGCTCTGAACCCGGTAACCATAGTTATTCCGATGTCACCATCGCCGATCAGGTTATCAAGCTTATTCAGTTCATCGGCAGATTTCTCCATTTTATCAGCCATAATTTTGATTGCTGTTATCAATTTGTGAGTGGTCAGCCCACTACTCATAGCATCCAACCTTCCAGAAAGCACATTCACATGGCGCAGTGAGTAGTTTTTCCAGTTCGTCATCAAGCATGCAGATCGTGAGTGTCATACCAGCCATTTCCATCGATGTCGCGTAGCGTCCAACCAACGGCATGACAATTTCGACACCAATCTCGTCGAATTTCGATTTTATGTATCTGTAAGTAATGTATAATTCTTCGGGAGGTGTTGCTCCAAGACTGTTTACAAGCACAGATATCCTATCATTCTTTTTCAAGGGCATTTCCGCAAGGATAAATTCTAACATTTCCTGAGCAATCGCATCTGCTTTTTTCAATTTGCCCCGCCAGACACCCGGCTCGCCATGAATTCCCATACCCATTTCCATTTCATCATCTGCAATTTCGAATCCCGGTTTTCCTGCCTGGGGAACAGTACATGGAGTCAAAGCCATTCCAATTGAGCGGCAGGCATCAGCAGCTTTCTGGGCAACTCGGGTGACCTCTGCGAGATCGGCTTTTTCATCAGCTTTTGCTCCGGCAATTTTAAAAGCATAGACCAAACCGCCGGTACCTCGTCGCTTTCCTTTTTCTTCAGATGGTGCACTTGCCACGTCATCAGCCAACAAAACTGTTGTAGACTTTATACCTTCCATCTCAAGCATTTCACCAGCCATATCGAAATTCATGACGTCTCCGCCATAATTCCCAAACAACCGCAACACTCCAGCGCCACTATCTGCACAACGCATGGCGTCTGCGATCTGATCTGCGGTAGGGGAGCAAAATACATCACCGATTGCTGCTGCATCGAGCAATCCTTTTCCCACATAACCTGTGAAGATCGGAAGATGTCCCGAGCCGCCACCTGTGACGATGCCGACCTTACCCTTGATCGGCGCTTCAGGTCTAACAATAACGCGTCCTTGCGGTCCGGTCTGTTGATAATATTCGGGATGTGCAGCACAAAGTCCTTTGAGCATTTCGTTCACAAAATTCTCTGGATCATTAAGGATCTTTTTCATGGGAAGCTTCCTATGCTTTTATTTTTTCGAGCAGTTTATGGATCACATCTTTTGAGGTAATTCCTTCTGCTTCGGCTGCAAAATTTAAAAGAATTCTGTGCTGAAGGATCGGTGTAGCAACAAACTCGATATCTTCCATTGACGGTACTGTGCGTCCGTTCAATGCAGCGCGGGTTTTTGCTGCAAGGACAAGATATTGGGAAGCTCGTGGTCCCGCTCCCCAGTTCACCCAGTTTTTCACAAAATCGGGCGCATCATCAAATTTTGGGCGGGAAAGACGTGCAAGTTTTACTGCGGTTTCGAGTATGTGTTCGGGCAGGGGTATTTTGAAGATAAATTTTTGCAGCTTGGTGATCTCTTCTCCACTCACAATTTTTCGGATGGTTTCAAATTCTCTGCTTGTGGTGATTTCAGCGATTTGCTTTTCCTCTTCATATGAAGGATAGTCTATATCGATATGAAAAATGAACCTGTCGAGTTGTGCTTCGGGCAGGGGATAAGTGCCTTCCTGCTCGATGGGATTCTGGGTTGCAAGCACAAAGAACGGGGGATCGAGGGGAAAGGTGTGATTTCCGGCAGTGACTTTTCTTTCCTGCATAGCTTCAAGGAGAGCTGATTGAGTTTTGGGAGGAGTACGATTTATCTCGTCTGCAAGGACAATGTTGGCGAAAATAGGTCCTTTTATGAATTGGAATGCACGCTTGCCGGTCGTCTTATCCTCTGTGAGAATATCGGTACCGGTTATGTCCGAAGGCATAAGATCGGGGGTGAACTGAATCCTGCTGAAGTTGAGGTCGAGCACCTGTGAAATAGTGCTTATCAGGAGGGTTTTTGCAAGACCCGGCACACCGACCAGCAGACAGTGCCCATTTGCAAAAAGTGAGATAAGGAAATACTCAATGACCTTATCCTGTCCCACAATTACTTTGTGTATTTCGTTCACTATCTTTGCCCTGGTTTCAGAGAGATTTTCTATAGTCTTTACATCGCTTTTCGAGACAATATTATCCATTAAATATCCTTTATTCAATACTTTTAGATAGATTGAGAAGTGTGTCTTTGGGATGTCAAGATTGAGGAATACACATTAACCACGAAGGGCACGAAAAACACAACCCGAGTCGTCATGGACCACTCCATAACGGATTCTATAATGATAATTGAAGAACACTGATTTGGGATTTTTGAAGTGACCGATCGTATTATAAATCGGTCAATTATGGTGGTATCATATTTTTGGACAGTGCAATAAGTGTGACTTTAGATGGTCAAATGGAAACAGAGTTATCAGATATTAGGAGACAAAGATGAAAAAGCGGAACAGGTATAGTGGAGTATATAAGGCACGAGTTGCACTAGAAGCTATCAGGGGAGATAAGACCTTAGCAGAACTATCAGAACAATACCAGATACATCCAAACCAGATTACGAACTGGAAATCGAAATTGGTACACGATGCCAGCTATGTTTTTGAAGATAAGAGGCAAAAGAAAAAGGATAGGGATGTACAAGTAGATGAATTATATCGTCAGATTGGTCAGTTAAAAGTTGAGTTAGACTGGCTTAAAAAAAATCTGGCATTAACTGTTAGGGAAAAAGCAATGCCCATTGATAAAGATAATAAACATATTCCCATAAGTCGGCAGGCAGCGTTATTAGGGATATCACGCTCTAGTGTATATTATGATCCGGTAGTAAGCGATAGCGATGTGAGACTGATGAATCTGATAGATGAGATTTATACAAAGGCACCCTTTTATGGTTCCCGCAAGATCAAGGAGCAGTTGAGCAGAATGGGTTATTCGATAGGTCGCAAGAAAGTCCAAAGGCTAATGGGCTTAATGGGCATACTATCAATTTATCCTCAGCAGAAGACCAGCATTCCTTGTAGCAGTCACAAGGGTATATCCCTATTTATTAAGGAATGTTCATATTGATCATGTAAACCATGTATGGGTAGCAGATATAACGTATATCAGAATGCATCGAGGTTGGTTGTATCTTGTAGCAATAATGGATTGGTACAGTCGCTATGTAGTTTCATGGGAGTTGTCAGTGAGTTTAGGAGTAGAGTTTTGTATATTGGCATTGGAAAGGGCGCTTATGCAGAGCAGTCCGTTAATTTTCAATACTGATCAGGGTTCACAGTTTACAAGTAAAGAATTTACTGATATGTTACATGGCAGTGATATACGAATAAGCATGGATGGAAGAGGAAGAGCGATGGATAATATTTTTACAGAGCGGTTATGGAGGACGGTAAAATACGATGAGGTGTACCTCCATGATTATGAGAGTGTAAGGTCAGCCAAAGCTAGTATAAAGAGCTACATATCCTTCTATAATAAAGAGCGTTTACATCAGTCATTAGGCTATGCGACTCCCTCGGAGGTTTATAATCGGAAAAGTAGAAGAGATAACAGTGAATCGAGCGGATTACTGATGCCCAGCTCCACCAGCAAGCTGTCGGATCAGGGCATCAGTAATTATAATATGGTACTAAAATAATTATGGAAAATCACACTTATATAACGCCTATTTTTGTCTTGACAAACGGGTCCACCTCACACACCTGTCATTATATCCGACATCCTTCACCTCACTATCCCGGGTAAGAATAGAGAGGTTTACGAGTAGTGAACTTAGTTTTCCTGAAACAAGTTTGTTTTTCAAATGCCCGGATCTAAAATTTTATACTCATTTTAAATCCTTTTACTTTTCTATTATTATGTTTCAATCTCTGCCAAATTTATTTTCATATTTTTTCATTTTATCACCTTTAAATATTATCTCTCTACATATATATCAAAAAAAGCACCAAATGGTGACGCCACCACTCAAAAAAGTTGAAATTATTTTTGAAAACTCAAGTCGAGTTTAGGTTTTTTTACTGTTGTTATGAAATAAGATAAAATTATATCTGTGGATTTTATAGGGTCTTCAAAATTCAATAGTATAATTCTAAACCCGACTCGGGTTTTGACGGAAAAAGGGCTGAGTATGTCCAGCACCTACAAAACTATTGTTATAATACAGAAAGGGTAATTGCAGGTTCATCCTGCAATAAAGTACCTCTCCCTTTACTTCCCTCTCCTCGCAGGAGAGGGCAAGGGTGAGGTTTTAAATTACAATCCCTCAATTATACACGTAATACTGTTACTTTCTAAGCATTTCTGAATTTCTCGAACTTC